>Ga0172379_10000669_pt1 | contig 82542 bp, 71 predicted proteins | sample GrowelOW334metaG_FD_119756 | JGI IMG/M metagenome (GOLD analysis project Ga0172379, IMG submission 119756) | Groundwater microbial communities from an aquifer near a municipal landfill in Southern Ontario, Canada - Groundwater well OW334 metaG | ecosystem: Environmental > Aquatic > Deep... | reverse complement strand
TAGGATTAAAACGAGCTATCAAACAATGGAATAATAATTACAATAATTTAGAACATTGCGCCCTGGACGGACTAACGCCAAATGAGGCCTTAGTTGGGGTGCAAAATGTGTGTGCCTAAAACACAGTTAAATTTCTTTAATTATTGCTTTAATGTCAGCTAAATTATTAATCTTTACAAATTTATTCCTTAATTCCTTGGCTTTGGGTAATCCCGTTGCGTACCAACATAAATGTTTTCTAAATTCACCAAAATTACCATTATATTTTTCAACTAGTTTGGCATGTTTTAAAATAATCTTCTTAACATCCATCTTAGATGCTTTTTTATGCTTAATTTCTTGAAAAAGCCAAGGTTTGCCCAAAACTCCACGCGCCAAACCCAAGCCATCAGCGCCACTTTCAACTAACAATTTTTTAGCTGAAGTTAAATCGTTAACCCCACCATTAGCAATAATCACACCTTTAAAGTGTTGTCTCGCCTCTTTAATTGTTTTATAGTCTACTTCCCCGCTAAAACCTTGTGTCAAAGTTCGACCATGAATCATAACAGCCGCCACTGGCAAATCTTGAATATTTTTCAAAAAATCTATCGCCGTCACTGAACCAACTTTAGAACGAATTTTAACCGAAACCGGTAATTTAGTGTTATTTAAAACAGCTTCTATGACTTCGCGTGATTTAACCAAATCCTTGAACAAAGCCGAACCAGCACCTTGTTTTAGAACTTTAGCCACGGGGCAACCAAAATTAATATCAAAACCATCTATTTTTATTTTTTTATTATTGTTTAAAAACTTAACGGCTTTAGCAAACTGTTCCGGCTTACTACCAAACAACTGAACCACGTAGGGTTTTTCCTTTTTGACGCTAGTAAGCATAGCCAAGGTTTTAGTTGGTGAATGAGCTAAGGCAGCAACAGAGGCCATCTCACTAACTACCACGTCCGCCCCAAAATCTTTACAAATCTGCCTAAAGGGCGAATCTGTAATACCAGCCATCGGTGCCAACACCAAAATCGGCCGACCAGTTTTCTTCAATTTTTCCCAGAAATTGTTCATATGTTGACAAAATCAAGTTTCTTATTGTATTTTAAAGGAAAACAATTTACAACAAAAGTTCTTTTTAAAATCACTAGGAGTAATTAATGTACACAAAACCACCGCCAATGGACTTTAGTATAGCTTTCCCTATTTTTGTTCTAGTCTTTGTTATTTTTGCCGCTCTCTATGTTTTTCGTAAATGTCTTAAAGAAGGCTCTGAACTAACAACCGGATATTACTTGGTTAAAGAAAGGGAAGAAAACAGACTATTCTTACAAAAGCTAAACTTACCAATATTACTTGTTCAAGGAGAATTCAAGCGCTCCGAAATTAATCCCGAAGAAGTGGAAGATGTTGTTTGGGATTTGCCGGAAAAATTACGCAATCAGCATTTTACTCAAGGTTTATTATTTTATTTTAAAGATGACCTTGATATCACTCGCATTTGTATTGGAGTAGCACCATTTTAAAGGAACCCCCGAAATTTTCGATTTTCGGGGTTTTTTATTGGAAAAATTATTTTCGGCTAACACGCGCACCCTGCGGTCCATCTTCTAAGAGCCAACCCGCCTCTTCAATTTGCGCGCGCAAGGCATCAGCTTGAGCCCAATCCTTACCAACTCGCGCTGTCTCTCTGGCGTCTAATAAATCCTTAATCTCTTCCGGCACTTCTTGTTCAATGCTATTAGTTTCCAGTCCTAATCCTAAAACTCGATCAAAATCCAAAACCGTTGCCAATTTTTCCTCACCCGACAAATCAGACTTCAAAACCTCCTGAACGATAGCCAAAGCTTGAGGCATGTTTAAATCATCATTAATAGCTTCTAAAAACTTTTCTTTAAATTTGGGATTTGGGATTTGTAATTCACTTGAAACTTGAAACTTGAAACTTGAAACTTCTCTTATCTGGTTATAAAGATGACTTAATCCCCTTTGAGCATTTTCTATAATATCCTGATCATATTCCATAGGCTTGCGGTAATGAACTTGTAAACAAGTGAAACGAAAAACCAAAGGATTGATTTCTTTTTTAACTAAAGCATTATCCAGCGTCAAAAAATTATCATCTGACTTAGCCATTTTTTTGCCACCGGCAATATTTAGAAATTCCCCGTGCACCCAATAATTAAAAAATGGTTTGCCGGTTGCTCCCTCGCTTTGTGCGATTTCATTAGTATGGTGGATATTAATATGATCAATGCCTCCGCAATGAATATCCAAATTATCCTGTAAATATTTTAGACTCATGGCCGAGCACTCTAAGTGCCAACCAGGAAAACCCATGCCCCAGGGACTCTCCCACTCCATTTGTCTTTTTTCGCCCTTGGGAGAAAATTTCCACAGCGCAAAATCAGTCAGATTTTTTTTCTCTTTATTTTTCTCCACCCGCGCGCCTTCTTTTAAGTCATCTAAATTAAGATGGCTTAATTTATTATAATCCTTAAATTTAGAGGTATCATAATAAATACCGTCGCTCGTTTGATATACAAATCCCTTAGTTTCCAATTGTTTAATTAAATCAATTTGCTCAGCAATGTGATCAGTCGCTTTACACCAAATATCAGGCTCACCAATATTTAAACTAACAATATCTCGCTTAAAGGACTTAGTATAAAGTTCTGCGATTTCCCAAGCGGTCTTACCCTCGCGTTTAGCACCCACTTCTAATTTGTCCTCACCTAGATCACCATCACCGGTTAAGTGACCGACATCGGTAATATTCATCACGTGTTTAACCTCAAAACCATTGTAACGCAAAACTCTTTTTAGAATATCTTCAAAAATATAAGTACGTAAATTACCTAAATGGGCATAGTTATAAACCGTCGGTCCGCAAGTATACAACCCGACTACTTTGCCGATGGGGTTAAATTTTTCCTTGCTTCTACTTAGCGTATTGTATAAAAAAATTGCCATAACTGTTCCGTATTTATGTTATGTGATATGTGATATGTGTTATGTGATTTATCCTATCAAAATGCCCTCTTTTTGGCAAGAAAAGCCCCGATAATTCAGGGCTTCTTAAACTTAAGCTATTTATTCTTTATCAGTAAAAACCACTAAACGTTTAGGATAACTTTTGGTAACTTTATTCCAAGTGCCAAGACAAGTAATAAGATTAAGATGAGCCTTACCGTCAACATCCATAAAAACAGCTGGGACATTATCTTTAGGACCATAAATTTTGAATTCGCGCACCACAAAAGTAATGGTCACTCCCTGTTTATCTTTAACATATATTTTATCTCCTTTGCTTAGCTTGGATAGATTATTAAACACCCCCAGTTGTCCATTTTTCCAATAACCATAATGCCCAGTGATAACCGCGCTACCACTATCCCCTGGATGAACACTACGATTAAACCAAGCGACGTTAATAGGACCTTTGGGCACATCCACCGCTCCCTGAGGCGTCAAACCCACAGACTCAAGCGTAGCGTTAACCTTAATCTTGGGAATTGTCAGACGCGCCGGCTCGCTTTGGTCTATTTTGACGACCGGTTTTTGCTTTGGAACAGAAACGACATTTTTTGCAAGAAGCGCCGGACTACTATGAGTTGACCTTATCGGGGCAAAGCAAAAAAGGAAAACTAAAAGAAACGCGCTGCTTCTAAAAATATTTTTTAGTTGAGTCCGTCTTAATAAAATTTTTGATTTTTTTGATTTAGCCATATTGTAAAGGCTCCACCTTAGCGGAGCCTTTAGCTTGCCTCGCCGTAGCTAAAAGCGTTGGCGGGTATTTCTAGACCATTTTATACTATCAATTATTAAACTAGTTCTTGTGTTTCTTTAAAATCATTAAGGAAGATGAAACCAAAGCTAAGACACCAACTAAAACCACGGCATTCCAAGGAATGTTTTGTCCGACAGGAGGGAACCCCGTATTAGGCAGTTTTGGCACTACTACCGGTTTCGGTACGGCAGTCGCTACCACCACGGTAGCAATAGCAAAATCTCTGGCGGTTAAACCATTGGCCTCGCCGGTTGCTACGGCAGTATTTACTGTGGTTCTAGTAATATTAGTGCGACAAGTATAAATCCAAGTCTCATTGGAATTAAGCAGTGAGTCTCCATTAGTATCGCCGGAAATATAATTCACAGAACTACATTTATCATCAGTAACTTGAACATTATGCAAGGCCACTGTGCCCGGATTGGTAACTTTTTTAGTATAAGTAATCATGCCTCCTTCTGCTGGCAAGGTAAAGGCGCTCGGAGTTTTTGTCACATGAATTAATGGTGGCACAATTGGCACGCCGACAATAACCGTAGCGCTGGCCACGTCATTAGCACTAATACCATTGGCCCAACCGGTGGCTACTACCGTATTGGTATGTGTAGCAGCCAGAGTGGTAGAGCAGGTGTGAACCCAGGTTTCATTCAAATCAAGTTTTTTATCATTATTAGTATCACCGGAAACTAGCACAATAGGGCTACAGGTGTCACCGAGTAATTTAACATCAGTCACTGGGACTGTTCCAATATTAGTAAGCGTATAAGTGTAGGTCACTTCGCCTGGACCAGCTGGCAAAGCTAAAGGACTAGGCACTTTTATAACATCAATTAATGGCGGTACCGGTGGGACAACCACCGGCGCTCCAATATCGTCATTAGTCACAATACAAACATCGTTTTGTGTGCCAATCCCTCCGTGGTTAATCTGACCGCTAGCATTACAATCACCGGAAAAAGTTCTTAAATAGTTTGAACTATTGGTTTCAGTTACGGTATATAAACCCGGCTGATAACGAATACTCTCACCACTTTTCACCAAATTTCCGTTAACGAAAAGAGGGAAATCAGTATAAGTAGCTGTCCGTCCGTTATCATTAATAACATGTTTAAAAATAGTAATAGTATTATTAGCGTTGGAAGTTGGCGTAGGCGTAGCCACCGTGCAAGTCGGTCCAGAAATAACATTGCTTACTAAAGTCACTGAAGCGGTTCTTGCCAAAGCTCTACCATCCAAAGTAGCGCCGGCAGCCAAAGTAACACTGGTATCCGCAAGAATATTACCTACTAATGAACTGCCCGCATCAAGACTGGCTGTGCTAACAACTCGCCACCACACATTACAAGGTAAACCACCACCGGAAAAAATAACTTTAGCCAAGGCTCCGCCTGAAACCACCAAACTGCTGGCTGATTTAAAAATCCAGACATCAGAAGACGTCCCGCTTAAAGTCAAGGTTCCCGACAAATCAAATTCATCGGCGCAATAAACCCCCGGCGCCAGAGTTAAACCGTTTAGCGACTTAATAATCGCCCCATAATCAGTGGTACATGTTTGATTAAGAGCTGTAGTATAAACAGCATTCATTTCACTTTGAGCGGTAGCGGCAGCCGCATCGGCATCGTGTAAAACACCACCAAGAGTGACTGTACCAAAACCGGTAGCACCTCCGCCTCCGGCCGGACTAATACCAACGTTTCCACTAATAGTGGTAGCGCCAGAGTTAGTGACTGTCGTGCCGGATAAAATTGAATACGTGCCGGCCGTTCCCAGATCCGGTGAAGATGCCGCCAAGGCAACTTTCGACCCGATCAAACCTAGCACAACGAACACAAAAGAAACCACCAAAACGATGGTCGAAACTCTATTAACTCCTTTTACCATATATTTATTTTCTTAGAATTTCAGTCAAAGATTGAGCAATTTTTTTAGCTCAATAGCTTCTGACAAAAATTATTTTAAAAATATTTTAAATTGGCTAACAAAAAATTTAAAGCATCTTTGATCTGTTTAACACAAAAAGCCCCGACAAAGCGGAGCCTTTTATTTTTAGACTAAATTAACTTGCCAAACACTTTTGTTAATCCCTTGAAACATAATTTCTAATAATGAGCGCTTAAATAGCTCCTAGTTATTGGTCCGAAATTTCCCAAGGCCGGTCTAATACCAACCTTAGCTTGAAATTCAGCCAAGGCCGAGCGAGTCATAACGCCAAAATAAGACGTGGCTCCGACTCTAGCTAATGTTCTGGCAGCCGGACCTTTGTTTTGAGAAATTAAAAATTCTTGAAGAACTTTGACCTCGTTACCGCGACCACCTTGACCGAGAGTCATAGCAATTTCTCGGACTTGCTGACCAAAATCAGAAGACGAAGGCATGGTCTTAGTTGTATTGTTTGTTGCCGGAGTTGGGGTTATGACGGCAGGAAAACCATATTTCCCTTGATTATTAGAAGTTGGCGGAATAATCGGCGTTGGGGTTGTAGCAGAACAAGGCGTAAATTCACAATTTGGTCCGGTGCGACCCACCCATGAACCATCGGGACATTGTTTGGCTTCTTGAGTACAAACCACGGGCGTAGACGGGGTTGTTGGAACTACCGGAGGAGTTACTACTGGTGGAACTATGGGAATTACCACCGAAGCTGGAGGGACAACAGGAGTCGAACCAGCCGGCAAAGTAACGGCATTAGCATCCAAAGTAACCGCTGTTTGAGCCAAGGCTCTGCCATTCAAAGTAGCTCCAGTATTCAAAATAATAGCAGTTTGATCCAAAATATTTCCATTAAACACGGCTGTGGTGCCAATAGTTGTTTGACCGGCTACCACCCAAAAAATATTATTAGCTTGCGCTCCACCGCTAAGAACAACTTTTACAGCCGAACCAACATTAAGATTTTGCGCTATTTGAAAAATCCAAACATCATTGGCGCCACCGGATAAAGTAACATCCATTGGAATAGTAAGACCTGTCCCCCATTTGTAAACTCCTGGGGCTAAAGTTAGTCCGCCAATATTTCCGGCGCCCAACTCTGTAACAGTAGGCGCTCGTCCTATAGCGTCGGTGTAAGCGGTTTGCATATCAAGGATAGCCGTAGTCAAATTGGCCGGAGTCGGATCAGCATAACCCGGTGCATACACTTTACCGGTTACCAAAGCCGAGGTAGAAAAAGCAGAAGACGACGGAAGGATTAAACCAAATCCGGTGATATAAGTTGCGGCCACCGGACTTACTCCAATGTCACCGATTACTGAAGTGGCTCCGGTAGTGGAAATTCCTGTTTTAGCTAAAATCGCAAAATTACCGGTCGTTCCAAGATTGACTGTAGCCGGACCAGCCGCTAGAGCCATTATTGAACCGGAAAAACCAAACGCGCCCAGCACGAAAGAAAAGATCACGGCGACGGCTGAAAACTTGTTAACAGTTTTCATATGTTTATTTTTAATCTCCGTCAAAGACGAAAACTTCTCAAACTCTTATTTGTATTATAACATAAATATTTATTGCCGTATACCATCGGAAAAAATCTCACGATGTCAACTACCTTCTAAGGACTTATTTTAAAGAACTTTTATAACTCACTGTTAGATAACATCATTAAGATACAGATTATTGTGGATAAGTTATCCACAATTCTAAACAAAAAAGCCCCAAAAGGGCTTGGAGCTATCTGTCGGATTCCCCTCCAGAGGCGGGCAAGGAACCGACTATATCACGGACTAAGGTTTATCTTAATATTCTTAAAATTTTTCTAGAGCCACCCGTCGGATTCGAACCGACGACCTACGGTTTATCCCGATATTCTTAAAATTTTGCTTCGGAGCCATCTGTCGGATTCGAACCGACGACCTACGGTTTACAAAACCGTTGCTCTACCAACTGAGCTAAGATGGCAAAATTTTATAAGAATATCGAGGACTCTCGATGTTGTAACCAAATCAAAGATTCGGACAACATCGGAGCAAAACCGTTGCTCTACCAACTGAGCTAAGATGGCACAACTAGTTAAAAGTTTATAAAGTTAAAAGTTCATAAAGTATCTTTAATATCTGACTTTATGAACTTTACAAACTTTATGAACTTTATAAACTAACTAAGTGCGTCGTACTGGATTTACCCTCCGGGCATAAACTTCTCATCCAGTCTAAATTGTACAAAAATTAAATAAGCAAAGACTTATTTATTTTTTGTGCGTCGTACTGGATTCGAACCAGTGACCATCGGCTTAAAAGGCCGCTGCTCTACCGACTGAGCTAACGACGCAAAGTCTCTTTATTATTCAAACAATAAAAAATAGCTCTTACAAGCTAAGCTGTAAATAATATAACAGAATACCTATAAAAAATCAACAACCTCTAATTATCTGTATTTTCCGTTATTTTGCCTCTTTTCTTATCCCTTTTTTATGTAACCTTAACGATATTGCTAATAAATTTGGCTTTATTAACTTTACGAACTTTACGAACTAATTTTATACGGCCAGGGCTTCAAAAATAACCGCCACCAATATCCATGATAAAAAGATAACAATAACACCAGCAATAGACCAAACCAAAATATTACGGCCCTTGGCTACTTTAGTATCATTGCCAGCTGCGGTCATCCAGGTAAAACCACCGTAAATTACCATAATTAAGAAAATTGAACCAATAATTGCTAAGACGGCCTTAATAACTCGACCTACTACCTCAGAAGGATTAACAGTATTTAAGGGATTAGTCATGCCAGTATAATTAAAATTGACTTCGCCACCCACCTGTCCCGGGCTAGTGCCATCACTTATATCTCCTTTGTCCGGAAGAGCCACACAATTAACGCCCGCACCATCTGGCAATTGGTTGGCATAAAATTTAGCGTCAACAGTGGTACCACTAGAACCTGAGGCAGTTTGGTTTTTGCCAGTACATTCTGAACTTGTAATATTTAAAGCTGTTTTAACTCCGGTCTCGCCTACTTTAGTAGTTAAAAGCTGACAACAACCCTTAACTCCGCTATCTAATTTTATTTCTCGGCAACAACAAATATCAGTAATACTTGGATCAGGCAAACCAAAATCCTTACAAGCTTGTAAGGCAGCGCCTCCATAACCAGCATTAGCGCAAGCATCACCACCACTACCTTTTATATAGCGACACTCTTTACCATTTTTAACCAATAAACAAGTGTTATTAACCGCTGTCTGCCCCTCGTTCCAGGTTACATTGGCCCAGTTGCCATTGGCATAGCAAGCAGCAATGGTTGAGGTCATGGCGGTTTTAGCTTGAGTATTTTTATCTATTTTTTCACAACAACCATTTATAGTGGCGTCACAACAACAACACGAAGCAGTAAAACCAGTTGGTGCTTGACCAGAACAAAAAGAATTATTACTGGCCGCGCCACAAAAAGCTTTGCTATTGCCAACGTTATTGCAACTAGCATTAATAAACCAAGCACAATCCGCCTTGGCCATCAAAGGCAAAGACAAGACCACAACAAAAACCAACCCCAGAAAAATTTTTAAAAATTGATAAAACATATGTATTTATATTCGAGGCATTCGCGATCTAATTCGCGGATTAGCATTATATTCTTTACACACCTAGAGCTTGGAACATAAAGGCTACCAACATCCAAGACAAGAAAATAATCACAATAGCAATAGTCGCCCACAGTAAAATATTTTTGCCTTTTTGTACTTTAGCGTCATTACCAGCTGCGGTCATCCAAGTAAAACCTCCATAAACAAAGATCAAAAGCGCCACCGCACCAAGAATAGCAATAATAGCATTAAGAACTTTACCGATAATTTTTGGCAAATCCATAATCGTCCAACTCGTTGGCCCTAAAGGATTCGGTAAGGTTTTATAGGTAGAACGCACACTGCCACCAACTACTGGTGGGTTGGTCGTGTTTGGTACTGCTGAGGCCTTATCGGGTGGTTTAACATCAACACACTTAGTCTTATCAAATTCAGAGACAGCAGCCACTGTACCATTATCACTTCCTGTACAGTTAGCATTGGTCCAAATTGGAGCCTTGCCTGGGGTTCCAAGATCAATAATAGTCTTATCTCCAACGTTAGAGGCGCAAGAACACTTATTGTCAGTAATCGAAGAATTTAAAGTGCCTTTCAGAGCTGTTAATTTTGTTTCTAGATTAGCCAAAGAGGCTTGACAGTTCATGTTGGTGGTTGTTTCTGTGTAAGTTTTATTAAGAGAATAACCAAACCAACCACAAGTATATTTAATTTGACAACAGAAAGCTTTGGTTAAAAAAGGGAAGCCTAAAAATAGCAAAACAAAAACCAATAATACTTTTTTCATAGTTATCGCTTCGCGAGCCCCACCACGAACGGGGCACATGCGAATTAAATTACTTATTCATATTGTATCAAAAAAGGGATATTCAATCAATTGATTAAATATCCCTCGTAATTTAGTTGGCCTTAGCATTTTGCTGGGGCTTTTTTTGGTTCTGGTTTTTTACATTTACCTTGAGGAACTTCTTTGGCTTTGCCGAAGAAAGCTCTATAAATTAAGATTATCTCAAAGATAAATGAAACAACGGCTAAAGCAATGACCATTAGCCAGAATAAGATACCGACAAAGCCGATAATAGCATCAACAATGGCATCTATTCTCTTGGTAAAAATCTTAAATAGATCAATACCGTTATCCATCTTATATAGCAAAGCTATTCTAGTATTACTAGTAATACCTCTAACTTTAAGAGAATAAGCAGCTGGTGAGCTACCGACATCGACTAATTCATTCCCTTTAACGATAATTTCGTTAGGAACTTTTGAACCATCTCTGAACATAAAATCATTGGAACCAACGATTTTAAATCTGGTATCAGTTCTGATAGTCTTCGCATAACTCTCATTAGCATTAAGCCAACGAGATTCTACTACTCTATAGCCATCGTTATTCAACTTAGTTAATACTTCATTAAAGGTTAAGTAATTTCTGTTAGCTGTCTTACTTTGTCTGTTATGACCAAGTAAAAAAACCAAAAGTAAACACAGAACAAAAGCATTGACTATAATCAAAATCACGTGATGTGGTTTAATTCCTGAGCTGGATTTTTTAGGTTCAGCTTTGGGTTCAACTGGCTTTGGAGGAACAGGCGGACAAGTTTCATTTACTACTTCGTAAAAAAACTCATACTGTTCATACAGAACATCTGTGTCTTTTTTAAGAAGAGCTCCACTCCTGTTTCCAGGGTTTAATTGCTTGAATGGAGGTGGGTTTAAGACCTTAGTTCCATCCATGTTGTAAAAATTGGATTCTGTTCCAATTGGGATTAATTTCCCGGTGAAATCTGGATGATTATGGGCACTAAAATGAATTACTTTTTTCGTATCCACGATAAGACTCCTAAATTTATTTTTAATATTTGATTTTCAAAGATCGTTTATGTTTTATATAATAGCATAAAATTAAAAAATAGTCAATAGATATAACAAAAAAATGGCTAGTAATAGCCATTTTTTATATGCTGTTTTTCTAATATAAGCTTAAATTGAACGTTTAAATCAATAAATACGTTTTTATTTAAATTCTTTCTTAGTCCCACCTTTTTAATAAGGTGGGGCCAAAATCGCGCCTAGAAGAAAATTAGCTATATTTTTTCACTCCCGCTAACATAATTTCATAACTCGCCTCCGGCTCAAACAGATGAAATTATGTAACGCCTGCCTGCGCAGGCAGGCTCCGTTTAAAAACATTACGCCAATTTTCTTACGGGCGCATTACAAAATTCATAAATCTTAATTCATAAATCCTAAATCTTAAATCGTTTTCTTACTCCAAGTGAATACTAATATCTCCTTCCCCCAACTTATCTTTAAGCGCTATAAATTCTGACAGATCAGGGCTTTGGTCTAAAATTTTCAAACTAGCAGTGCGCGCCTGGTTCATAAGAGTAAAATCAAAGAGGCTAGCTAGCTTTAATTCTGGAAAACCTTTTTGAATGGTGCCATAAACCTCACCTGGACCACGAAATTTCAAATCAGCTTTAGCTAAATCAAAACCATTATTAAATTCTAGCATGGCTTCCAGTCTTTGTTTGGCCTTACTTGCCTCGCCGTAGCTCTTGGGCGAAGGCGGGTCCCCAACTTCCTCGGTAAGAAGCAAACAAAAAGATTGTTCCTTGTCGCGCCCGACACGTCCACGATATTGATGAAGCGAAGCTAAACCAAAACGGTCGGCGCTCTCAATCATCATAACTGTCGCATTAGGAACATCCACTCCGACTTCTACCACGGCTGTCGCCACTAAAATATTTATTTTATTAGCTACAAAATCACTCATCACCTGCTCCTTGTCTTTCGCTTTCAATTTTCCATGAACCAAACCCACGACTAAATCCCCAAAAATTCCATTGGTTAATTTATCATATTCGGCCTTAGCTGACTTAGAACCAAGAATATCGGATTCTTCAATTAAGGGGCAAACCACAAACGCTTGATGTCCTTTAGCAATTTCAGCGCGAATTAAATCATAAGCTTCGGCACGTTCGTCTTCTTTAAAAATTTTCGTAACTACTGGAATTCTGCCTGTTGGCATAGTTTTAATAATTGATAAAGATAAGTCGTCATACAACGCCAAAGCGAGCGAACGAGGAATTGGCGTAGCGGTCATTGATAATAAATGCGGGGCAAAATCAACTCCTCCAGTTTTAGTAATTAGGGCTTGGCGTTGATTAACGCCAAAACGATGCTGTTCATCTACTACCACTAAAGCTAAGTTTTGGAACATAACAGCTTCTTGAATTAAAGCGTGCGTGCCGATAATCATATTCACGTCTCCTTCGGCAATAGCTTTAAGCACTTCTTTCTTGCTAGCCTTATCTTGATAACTTAAACTTTGTTTGGTGCGGGTTAAAAGCGCTACTTTAAAATCAGTTTTAGCCAATAATCGACTAAGGGTAATAAAATGTTGACGAGCTAAAATATCCGTCGGAGCCAACAAAGCTGACTGAAATTTATTGCTCGCCACATTAATCATAGCGAGTAGTGCCACGACGGTTTTACCACTACCCACATCCCCCTCTAGAAGTCTAGTTATGGGTGCGGTTTTCCCCAAGTCTTGAATAATTTCCCAGGCGGACTTTTTCTGATCAAGGGTTAAGGTAAATGGCAAGTCAGTTACAAATTTTTTAGTTAATTCTTCTTGAAAAAAAATGACCGGAGCGTTTAAATGTTTAAGTTCACGCCTAATAGTTTGCGAACGTAATTGTAATAAAAACAATTCATCAAAAGCTAGGCGCTGTTTCGCCTCGTCTATCTCGGTTTGATTTTTAGGAAAATGGATTTGGTAAATAGCTTGCCCTAAATCAATTAAGCCATAATCTTTTTTAATAGCTGACGGTAAGTGGTCGGGCAAGGTTTTCGCCAAGCCGATGACTTGGCTGACCAAAAATCGTAATTGTTTTTGCGTGAGATTGGCGGTGAGATTATAATTAGGCACCAGGCCTTGAGTATGAATAATATTTATATTCCCCTCTTGAGAGGGGTGGCTGTAAGCCGGGGTGTGTATCTTTTCGTAAACCGGCGATTGCATCAGGGGCGAACCGTATTCTTCCTCCACTTTGCCGGACAAGGATACTCTATCCCCCACTTTTAAATTACGAACCAGAAAGGGCTGATTAAACCAGACCGCGCGCGCCGTCCCGCTGTCGTCCATAATCAAGGCTTCGGTAATGGCCAGTTTGCGATGAAAACTGCGTTTATTACTAATCATAGAAACCTCACCTACAATGTTAGCACGAGTCATGGGTAAGAGTTCGCCGATAGGTGTGGTTTGACTAAAGTCGTCATAACGCCAAGGCCAATAGCTCAATAAATCTTCCACGGTTAAAATTCCTAGGTTTTTAAGTCTAGTTGCTATCACCTTCCCGGCACGCGGGATTTGTTCAATAGAGTCAGATAAATTCATACCTTATGTGAGTACACATAGTTAGGGCGCTCGCTCCCAAAATAAAATGAGTACATTTTCTTTTGTTCTCTCACTTACCCACTATAAATCTACCCCATTAGTTACTTATTTTCAACGAAAACATAAAACCACCCGAAAAGGATGGTTTTATGTTTATGCGGATAGGGTGGGACTTAATTGGAACGGCTTTAGTTAATAATCGGATAAATTCAAAATATAATAAACAGGCGAAAAAGCAAATAAAAAAGCAGGTTGTCATGTTTGTATAACATCCTGCTTATATGATTTTTAATGTTTTAAGCTACTTCAAAGAACTCATTGAAGTCGCGTTCATTGGTACAAGCTATTTCAAGCAAACGATCATATTCTAATTTCAGAAACTTTTTAAGTCTGGTTGCTGAAAAAAAGCTACCAGCCTTTATTAAAGCAGCTTTACTATTATAATCTTCGATAAAAAACCGGGGCCATGGATAATCACGATCACAAGGCGATAGGCTATTTACTATTATTTTTGCTTGTTCTTGTGGCGGATAAAGGTCTTTTTGAGCATAGAACCACTCCCACAAAGCTTCCAGTTCTTCTGTGGTTAATACTGGAAATAATAACAATCTAAATGCTTCTAAATTCTCAACCTTAGCTTTCATTTTAAACTCCTATATAAATTATAAATAAAATTAGTAATAAGCCGGAAACCATCCGCCTTCGCCAAGGCTACGGTCGGACAAGAGGGTTGATTTACGCTTTATTACTAACTTTTATTATTTGTTAAAGTTCCTTGTTTGATTTTACGATTGTAGTATAGCATACATTAAATATTTTGTCAAGTACATTGAAAATACATTGTTTAATATTAGCCTAAATATGACATAAATTCAATAAAAACAGCTCAATTGCTCTTAGTTATAATCTATGTCAAAATAGAGCCATGAATAACGACCAAATCCGCCAAAAACTCAATAATTTTCAACTTCAATTTAAGGGATGTGGGTTGGAGGCGTAGATGTCAAAAGTTATAACATTGTCGATATAATTAACGTGTTCGCTTGTTTTGCTTCCTTTCAAAACAACGACATTCTTAAACATATTTTTAAGGAGATTTTCTATCTGCTCTACCGGATATGAATATGTCGGTACGTCGATTTCTTCCCTGTTAAAAATTCCACCTTTAGTAGTGTAGCTAAGTAACAAAAAACCATCAGCTCTCAATCCTTCTTTTATTTTTTGCATAAGAAAAGATAATTCTTCGGAGTTAAGATACTGAATTACTCTGGCCAAAATAACCGCTCGGTATTTTGAGGCCTCGTAAGGATATTCGAGGATACTTGATTTTTTGAAGGATATTTTTTCTTGTAAGTCAGCTGACAATTTTTCTCTCCACTGCAAATCCATTACATCAAAACATTCTATATTACATCCATGCTCAGCCAGAAAAATTGAATTCCTTCCATTTCCGCAACCAATATCAAGTGCCCAATCTCCGGGCTGGAATTTTTCTGCATATTTTGAAACCAAAATACTTGGAACAAGTGTCTTCATCTCAAATTTTTTCTCCTCCCATGCTTTTTCCCATTTATGCTTCTTCATATAAATTCAGGTATTTGGATCACTCCAATACTTTATTCTTATGGCGGAGAGGCTGGGATTCTAACCTAGGATTGGCTTTCACCAACAACAGTTTTCAAGACTGTCTTATTCAACTACTCTGACACCTCTCCAAAATTTAATTTATTTTATTTTTAAACCATTCAATAGTTAGTTTTAGACCCTCTTCATAATTCACTTGAGGACTATACCCTAATAATTTTTTAGCCAAAGAAATGTTGGCTTGAGTGTGTCGCACATCTCCTATTCGCGCTGGACGTTTGGCTAAATTAAGTTTTTGACCGGTATGCTTTTCAATCAACATTTTTATTTCATTGACGGTTGTTCGTTGACCCTGAGCAATGTTAATGGTCTGGCCTTTAAAATTATTTTTTGACTTCATGGCCAAGATATTAGCCGAAATCACATCATCTACATAACAAAAATCTCTGGACTGTTGACCATCGCCCTCAAGAAAAGCCGTTTCATTTTTAGAAAATATAGATTCTAGCCAAGCGGAAACTACCGTAGAATAAGCCGAATCTCCATATTGACCCGGACCAAAAACATTAAAATAACGTAGGCAAACCGTGTCCAAATTAAATAATGAACTAAAAATTTTGCAAAATGACTCAATGGCTAATTTTTGTGAAGCATAAGGAGACTGTGGGTCAGGAAAATTTTCCGATTCTTTGGTTGGCAACTTTTTAGCATCTCCGTAAACAGCACAAGAAGAAGAAAAAATAAATCTTTTAACCTGATGGTCTTTTGCTACCTCCAGCAAGGTTAAGCTACCAATAATATTAACTTCGCTTGTCTCACGCGGATGTTCTACTGAATAAAAAACTCGAGCCAAGGCGGCAAAATGAAAGACATATTCCGGTTGATGTTTGGAAAAAATCTTAGTCAAAAGTTGTCCATCTAATATCGATCCCTCATAAAAAATAATTGATGAGTCAAGGGCATCCGGTCTTCCGGTTGAAAAATCATCAAGACCGACAATTTTAGTCTTAGGAAAGTTTTTTTTGAATTGTTTAACAAAGTTACTTCCAATAAAACCAGCGCAACCAGTTACTAAAATTGTTTTTGGATTATCCATAAATTTTCTAAATTATTTTTATAATTCATCAGCCGACACTCTAAGCGCATTAGTTAGTCTTTTGCTTGTCGCAAGAGTAGGGCTTAGTTGGAATGGCTTTAATTAATAATCTAGACAAATTAAGAATATAATAATCAGATGAAAAAGGCAAAGAAAAAAGCAAACTCTTTTTACATGCCAATAGACTGGAATTCGACTCCCGTCGCTAAAAAAGGGAGGGAGGGATTTTCGCCCTCGCTCGGCGCCCAAATTGCGCCTCACTCGCTTGTCCAGGGTTGCCGCTGAACGCTCCCGTTGGTCGCGTCCGCCGTCGCTCGATTATTCGCCTCGTCTTCCGTCTCAGCTCACATCTCGCTCGCAACCTGTTCGAATACCTTTCGCCTTTTTCACCAATAAAAATACCCCAATAAATATCGGGGTATTTTTATTGGCGGAGAGACTGGGATTCGAACCCAGGGTTGGCTCTCACCAACAACAGTTTTCAAGACTGTCGCATTCGACCACTCTGCCATCTCTCCTAAGGCTATTAACAGAAAAGCACCAAATAATCGGTGCCTTTTTGTTTTGTGCACTCGATAGGAATCGAAGGGGCGGAAGCCCCGTCTACCCTCTAATTATAATGTAAATACATGTTAATTAGAATAGTAAAGTAAACTCCTTTAGCGCTTTTAATTTGGTTTTCTTATAGGTTCTCAACCTACAAAATACCCAAATAAAAAAACCAATAAAAAATTGGTGTTTTTATTTGTGCACTCGATAGGAATCGAACCAATATTACCAGCTCCGCAAGCTGATGTCCTATCCGTTGAACGACGAGTGCTAACATGCAGTGTTATAAAAAACCCCTCTCGGGATTTAGCTACTATAAAATATTTTTCTATTAAAGTCAAGACTTAAATTTTAAAGATACGAGATAAAAAATCTGTGTTAGATTCGTCAGTTCTTTCTAAGTCTTCGGTTAAATAATCCAATAAAATATCCCTAACTTCCAAAGGATTGGCGTCTTGCATAGGTATAACCATGCGAGGTCTAAGTATGCCTCGATGTTCTAAATATAAAACCTTTAAATTCTCTCTTGGTTTATAGAGGACACAGAAATTTTTAAAATCGTCAAAATCATAAAACTTATCACCAATAATAATGCCCTCGGTAGTGATAACAAAATCGATATTTCCAGCCATAGCATTTAGTAAAATCATGGTTATGGCCGACAAAATAATAATGATAAGGAATAGATAATTAGGAGTGTCAAAAAGCCAATTTGGAGTAAAGAGAGAAAAGGCGGCCAAAATAAACATAATAATACCTACCACTAGATACCAACGAAAACCGCGATTATGCTTATCGTATTCGGGTATGGTCCAGCTAATAAGCTCGTCATATTGAATTTCTTGAGTGTCTCTTTGCGCCATATAAATTGACAATTGTCTCTTTTTCTTATAGATTAAATTATAACATACTGCTTGGGAAAAACAAACAATATCCCTAGGCTTTATTTATATTGGAGAGGTGCCAGAGCGGTCGAATGGGGCACCCTGCTAAGGTGTTAACAGTGAAAGCTGTTCGAGGGTTCGAATCCCTCCCTCTCCGCATATAAATAAAATCCCGACTTTTTGTCGGGATTTTATTTTATATTTTGGGAAGGGATGAGAAGTTTATGCCCCGGAGCCCCGCTTGCTTGCAAGCGGTAACAGACGCAGGGGTAAATCCCAGTCTCTCCGCCAATTTGCCACCAAAGAAAAAATAAGATACAGTTTAAATATTGGAATTTGTACTCCGTCTTGTTCTTGAGACACACAAAGGAGTCCCAATCAACAAAAATCAAGAACCCCAATTATCTAAAGGTCGATTAGATAATGTAATTAACGATTTAATAACACTTCAATATGAACCAAGACGAACACTACAAAATTACTCCTAAGGAGGAGGAATATTGGGCAAAAAGAAGGTCGAAGTGGCATGAATGGGGTTCACCTGTAGGTTTGGGACTCGCATGGACTCTATTTATCGTCCCTCTGGGAACCTTTCTTTATTTTATTCATTTAGCAGGACTATTACGCTAGTGAATCCACGTATAAAAATACCGTCTAGATTTTTTGTCTGGGCGGTATTTTTTATCCATGAGCAATAGTTAATCCATAAACTTTAGAGGCGCCAGAGGCTTTGAGGGCACGCGCGCATTCATTTAAAGTAGTTCCGGTAGTCGCCACATCATCAATAAGTAACACAGCAAAGCCCGACAGGCTCTCCCCTTGCCAAACAAAAGATTTAGTTAAATTATTTCTTCGAGCCAAGGCTGTTAATTCCGCTTGAGGCTTATTATGTTTTATTCTAATTAAATTTTTATTATCAAAACGCCAAACAAAACCATCGGCAACCTGATTAGCTAAAATTTTGGCCTGATTAAAACCACGCCAACGCTCCCGACGCTTGCTTAAAGGCACGGCTAAGACTAATAATTTATTTTGTGCCGACCAATGATTTAATAATCTTAAAATTTTTTGCTGGTCATCAGCTTTTAAAAAATCTATCAACAAGCCGGCTAAAATATCGCCGGCTTCCCGAGAAAAATGATATTTAAACAATTTAACTAGTTGTTTAACACACCCCGCCCTTCGGGCATCCCTCTCAAGAGGGGAATATTCTATGACGTCGTCGCGATAACTAAAAGCAGAAAAAAATCTATCAATAAACAAATTATGACTAACACACACCATACCCTCCTTATCCGCTTGGCAAATTAAACAAACCTGCCTTGGCAAATAACCTACTTTATGGCGACAAGTCGCGCAAAGCCACTCGCCTTCCTGAGCACACATCACACACTCGCGCGGAAACAACCAATCAGCCAAAAATAAAACAAGCTGATGAGCTCGTCTTATTGACTGGTTATAATTAAAAAACATACTCTAAACTTAAACAAAATTCGGAGATAATAAATTGCTGATAATTTTTAAGTTTTGTAATTTTGTAATTTTTAAATAAATCTAAATTTTTTAAATTAACTACAAAATATTTAACTTAAAAATTAAAAATTATTTATAAAATTAAAAATTGGAAATTGAAAATTAAACTTACTATTTCCAAACCACGCTGTCTACTTGCCAACGCTTACCAACCTTAATTACTTCCAATTTAATTTCCGGATTGCTTATTTTGGGCGCTTCGTCCCCTGTTTGGTCGGTGCGTCGAGCGTTAACTATAATCGTGGCCGTGGTCGGAGTGGAAGCGGAAACCTTACTAGAAACAGCCTGGGTGCGAACCACGTGCGAAATTTGATAATCAGCTTGCTTGCCGATAAGCTTAGCTATTTGTTCATTAACCCAAGTCTGCATTTTAGCGGTAACGAATAAACTTAAGTCAGAAAACTGTTCAACGCCGGCCTGATTAGAATAAGTACCAAAACGGGCCACAAAAATTTTAGCCACTTGCGTAGCATCCTGTTGTATTGCCTGATCCTCGACTGAAATTTGTGCCTGATCCGTGGTAGTAGTGGCTACTTGGTTAATTTTTTCTACTTTGTTGGTAATTAAAGTAGCCGAGGGAAGAACGATCACTGGCTCTGAAGCCTGCTTAGTTCCAGATTTATTAAAATTATAAAAAACAAAATAATAAATTATCAAGCCAATGATTAAAGCGCAAACTACGATTAAGACCAAAAGAGCCAAATTTCTTTTATTCATATTTTATACTTTATTTAATGGTTGTTTGCTTTGTTGCTCTTCAATAGTAGCCATTTCCGCAGCAAATTCTTTTTTAGCTTCTTCAATTTCAAGTAGCTGTCGTGGATCAGAAGTAATAAGCTGATCCTCAGTATAAGAAGCTACAACTTTAATGGCGGCGTGTTTGTTGCCGGCAAAAAAGATACCTTCACCTAAACCGCATTCTAGCAATAAATATTTCTCTCCCTCAGTTAATAAAAAAGTTTTTTCTACTAAATCAATAGCTGCCTTGGATTGCTTTAAGAGCATCTGCAGGGCCGAGTTATTAACAATCGCCTGACCATAAGGTGAGCGCAAAAAGTCATTAACATCTTGAGTAATACAGGTCACCCCTAAATAATATTTACGACAACGTTTCACTAAGGCAAAAATAAATTTAGCGCTATCTTCGTGTTGCATTAACCACCAAGCTTCATCAATCACTAAAACGCGCTTTTTAATCTTACTTCTAACCACGTTCCAGATATAATTAACCACCATATAAATAGCCATCGGTCGGAGCTCATCTTCCAGGTCGCGGACAGAAAAAGCTACGAGTTGATTATCCATTTCCACGTTGGTTGGACTATTAAAGAGACCTGCAAAAGTTCCTTGGGTATATTTACGAAGACGCATCGATAGACTCGCTCCACCCTCCATGCCTTCTAAAATTTCTTCTAAATCGCCCATGACCGGTGGCTCAACTTTACTTAAATCACAATCCGGGGTGATATCTTTTTTGGCATAAGTTTCGAGCAGTGCTCTATCCATAATAGAATCCTCGTCATAGGTCATAGCGCCAATCATAATTTTAATAAGCCCCTTCACGGTAATAACAGCGCTACGAATAATATCTTCAGTCTTAGTTTGTTCACCAATGGCGCGAGGTAAATCAAAAGGATTAATTTTACTTTTAGAAGCCAAAGAAATATTAATATAGGTGCCACCAACCGCTTCAGATAAGTGTTTGTACTCATATTCTGGATCAATGATAATCACTTCACAACCAATCATTAAACTACGTAAAACTTCCAATTTAACGGCGTAACTTTTACCGGCGCCAGAAGTAGCAAAGACAATCGAGTTGGCGTTTTGCAAACTAAAACGATCAAATAAAATTAAACTATTGTTATGACGATTAATGCCATAGAGAATCCCCTCGTCGCTTGTTAACTCGCTAGATACAAAAGGAAAAGATGAAGCAATCGGCGAAGAATTCATGTTAAAAGCTACCACTAACTCATCACGATTTAAAGGTAAAGTAGAATTAAAACCCTGCTCAGCCTGATAATAAACTCGTTTAGTATAAATCAAACGTGAACCAAAAATATCTTCCACCGTGTCGGTTAATTTATCTAGTTCCTCCAGAGTATCGGCGTACATCGTAATATACAAACAAAATTGAAAAAATTTTTCTGTACCCTGAGTCAAAGCATCGCGTAAATATTCAATATCACGTAAAGCAGTTTCTCTAATCGGATCACGCGCTGAGCCTTTTTCAGCGTCCGATGTTATCTGCGCTTCAATGTTACCGGCTTTATTCTTTAATTGTTTTAAGACCAAAGAAGTTTTGACCGGATAAAAATACATGGCAATATCAAAAGTGGAATTAAGATTGATAATCGGGGAAAACCAACCCACACTAATATAGCGAGGATAAGTAACCACAAAAACCGTACGCAAGAACTTCGGTCCCAGCTTAATAAAATTAGCGTTAACCTCAAAACTGGAAGGAGCAATTAAATCCTTAATAGAAATAATGCCTCGGCGATAAGTTTTTTCTTCCAAAACTATTCGCTCAGTAAGCTGAGCTTCTTTTTCTAGTTTTTCTAAGTCTGGTTTTTCTAAAACAAAACTCGGCCGAGTAACCTCGGGCTTGTCCGATAATTGCTGGTTCTCCTTGTTAAGATCAACCATAAATAAATTTAATTTATTAGATTCTAACTAATTTTTTTCACGTAACACATAACACGTAGCACACAACACTGTAGATTTATTTTATACTGCTATACAACATAGCTCCAATTTCCTCAGCTAAGGGTAATAAACTTTTATAATCTGTTTCCAATAAATAAGCTTCTTGCCAAGAAAAATGAAGTAGATATTTTGATTCTTTCAGCGAACCATAAGAAATTTCTAAAAAATTCTGATAAATCTTACAGTCACTACCCTTTCTTCTGGCAAAACCCTCAATATAATTAAGAATTACTGAAAGAGCCGCTCTCCTTAACTGTGAAGTAACCCCATATAATTCATCTTTGGGGAAATTTTTAGTAACTTTATAAACTAAATGAACATATTTATCCATCAAAAACTTCAATTTATCGTGATATTCGTTCATGGAATTTTTGTTACATGTTACGTGCTATGTGTTGCGTGACTACTGCGCTACTCTCATTGTATTAATGTCTTTAAGTGGTTGATTGGGTGATACTTCGGGATTATAGACATTATACAACATTTCTATTAAAGCCTGGGTGTCTAATTCCACCACATTTAAACCAATAGAGGCTAGTCCCCCTACCACACTATCAACTCGACGATCTAATTCTTTTTTTAGACGGTCAAATTTATCCTGTTTCATTTTAAGTAGTGATGCTGGACTAAAAATCTCCCCTACTCTCGCCACAAAACCTTTTTTATCATCAGACATAGGGTTATAAGAAACCACTACATAAAAACGCTTATTCATAATCTTGCCCAGTGACACCAACTCGGCCACATAATCAATATATTCCAGAGTTTGCGCTTTTAGAAGCTCATTAGTTTGTGCTTTTTCTTTAGCTCTTAAATCATTTAAATAATTTTCAATATTTAATTCGCGTGAATAAATTACTAATTGTAAAGGAAAACTTAAATTATTTAAAAAACTAACATAAGCACCAATAATGGCGTTTTGTTCATCCTCATTTTTTAAAGCAAAATTAATACTGGAAACCATCACAATAGAACGCAAAGTTCCATCATCCATAATGATAACATTGTCTCTAATCTCACTAACATTGAGATATTTTTGTGTGGAAGGAATGGAACTTCTCTTAGCTGGGATCATATATTCTACAAATATAAATTATTACAAATAAATTTCACACACCCCTACCCCTCTCTAGAGGGGAATTACTTTAACAGGTCATCAATATTTTTTTCTCGCTTAATACTAATATTGGCGTTAACGTCCTCTTCGCCGGAATAATACCCCTTGGTATCGGCAACTAATGCTAAGCGACTCAGACGTGAGCCAGAAACCTCAGGACGAACCAACTCATCCTCCTTATAAACCGGAATTAAATCTATCTCTTCTTTAATATCCAGTTTGTTCCAAACACGCAAATTCTTGCGTTTAAAGGTTTGTAATAGATTTAACAAAAAATAATGAAAGGGCGCTCCGTTGATTTTAATAAAAGCAAAGGTGAAGCCCACCATTACAATTATTATAGAAGAAAAGAGGAACAAAGAAAAGTCAAAAACTTTATAAGCGCCAAAAACCAGACCAAAATCAACCAACATGATAATAAATTGGCGTACCGACAAAGGACCAATTACTTTATCTTCCACATCAATAAATTGTGGGACAGTAAATTGCTGCATAAATCAAACTAAACTATAATAAAATGCTTGTTAGTTAATCCAAATACTACGAATTATATCCGAATACTACAAAAGCTACAAAATTAATTCTCCCTTGGATATGTCGGGGGTGTGGCTGTTTGTTCGTAGCTTTCGTTGTATTCGGATTACTTTTTGTAGTTTCGGATTAAGGCTATTTAATGTATTAGTTTATTAATCTCTTGATTAAAAGCCAAGATAGCTTCAAATTCGGCACTAGTAATATAATCAGGATTAGCCGTTCGTCTCTTAGTTAAAATGTCCTCTACACTAACGCCGGAGCCAATCGCCTCTTGATAGGCTTCAATGTACATATGATTAATTGGGCTCGCCTTCCAACCAGCTACGCCTTCAACCTTTTTACCATAATCTTCTTGTCCCAAAACCTCTATTTTCTTCTTTATAACCTCCATGGCCCTGACCGGATCATTACTTAAATTACGAAAATTTTTGACGGTCATATATTTCAATTCGTCTACCGGGGTATAAACCTTGGGAGAAATCTGAATATCTTCCATTTTAATTTTGCCACTTTCAGTACGAGGTCGACTATCTTTAGCTACCACCTCCTCAGGTTCCTTAACAATAGGAATTTCTTTGATTGGTGCTTCCATTATAACTGGCACTGGTGGTTCTAAGATAACAGTTTTAGCTGGTATTACAGCTGAAGCTGGAATCAAGGGCTGGTCTTGCGCCTGTTTAGCTTTAATAGAAGCGGCTAGGTCATATTCCACGTCACGGGCAATAGTTGGTTTCACGATTTCCGCTGGCATCCAAGAAATTGGTTGTTTAATCGGCGCTACGGTCGGTTCGTCTTTAGCTAAACTCAAAATACTATTAGCCGAATTAATATCAAAACCCAAACCACCCGACTCAACATCTTTCATTAAAGATTCCCGAGCATTAACTTTTTCTCTAATCCCACGCAAATAAGTACTAAGAATTTTTTTAAAACGTTCTTCTAATTCACTACTGGCAAAGTTAATTTTAGCTTTAGAAATAATTTCGGAAATTTTCTGATCTATTTTTTTAAGTTGCTCAACTGACTGATCAATCGTAGTTTGTGGTAAATAATCAGCCACCTCCTCTGTCGACTTAATGGAAAAAATATTTTGTCTAAGTTCGGTGGCTAAAGACTGGGCTTGTTCGCTTGGCAAAAAAAATTCTCTAGCAATAGTTTCAGCTAAACCTTGACTAGGTATTTCTTTAACCAGCAACTTTATAACAAAAACTCCCAAAACAATTTGATATTTTTGCTCCAGTTCTTTAATAGCAGACACAATGGTTGGAGAAGAAAATCTTTGTTTGGTAGCTAATGGCAGTTGTTCGTATTTTTCTAGGTAACTAATCATATTATAATGCCAATCCTCTAATTATTATGCTAATGCCTCGAATAAATTAGTTTATTTATGTAAAAAATCACTATTTAAAATTCTTTTAGGAGCTAATCTATACTGCCTAAAATTAACCAAAACACCCAAATGTAAATCAAGTGATGATAAATATCTTTGAACTTGATAATAATCATCTTTAGTCACGAAATCAATTGCTTTTAACTCTAAAACCACCTTATCATCTATTAAAAAATCTACCACGCATCTAACTTTTTTACTGTCAATTTTTTCATCATTAATTCTATATTCTCTATAATATTTTATTTCATTGTTTTTTAATAAATTTTCAAGATAATCACCATACTGTTTTTCGTTTCTAAAACGACCTAAATCTTTATGCACCTTGAAAAGTAACCCTATTATTTTGTAAGATAGTTCTTTATAGACAATCTCAGCCATAATATTCGAGGCATTCGAGTGTTAATTCGAGTTATTCGCATTACTTATTTACGTAATTTCGTTAATTCCTCCTCTAATGCCAGTCTCTCTAAGCTACCAATCGGATAACGTGCCAAAAGAGCCTCGGCTTCTTTTATTTGCTGATTTTTTAAAGCCAACTTAGCTTCTTCTTCTGGAGTCAAAGAAACGGGTTGCACAAAAACCTTGGGTTTAGTTGTTGACATAGGACTAGTTAAGTCTACAGTTTCTTCTTTAACTAGGGGTTCCTCAGGAATAGTAACCGGGAAAATCATCCAATATTTAGGATTACTACTTTGCAGGCTATCAGGGAAAAATTTTAAATTGCGATAGGCTCTTAATAAATTACTAAGCATTTTTTTCTCATCAAAATCTAAAAACTTAGAATTAGGAGAATTGGTCATAAAATCAGACAACGCCACGGCATCAAAAATATTACCACCCTTTTGACTGATAAAATAAGTTAGCCAGTTCGCTACAGTAGGATCTACTTGTCGACCATCCAAAACAATTCGCTGGCTGGTTAACCTTTCTTGATTATTGAGCATCAAATTAACCAACTCATCTTTAATAGATTCGCGAAAATTCAAAATTAAATTAAAAATAAAATCATTAAATTCAGCTAAAAAATCATCATCATCGGAACTTAATATTTCTACTAAATTGCTGGAAAAATATTCTTTAATTTTTTTCTCTCGCTCTTCCCAGCTAGTCTCCCCTTCTTCAATTATTTCATCTATAGGCTCTGGCGGTTCGGCTAATTGTTCGGCCACCCATTTAGCTTCTTTGGGGATAGCTTGGCGTTGCAATTCGGTATAAACCTGATACTTACTGGCATCGCCACCCCAAGAGTTAATAAGCCCTGACACATCGGCGCCCAACCATTCCACCACTGGCAATAGTCTAACTCCGGCAATATCACACGCCATTTGATGCGCCACTAATTCACTAAAACTAAAAATATGTTTTATTTCTTCCGGCAAACTAGCTACGGGAATTTCTCGCAAAAACAATTGAGCGACTAAATCATAATAAGCTCGAAGTTGTGGTAAGTCTAATTTGTATTTTTCGGAAATTAAAACATTAAGGTCGTCCGCTTTAAAAGAATCGAAATAAGCGTAAATTTGGGGAGGCAGTGTTTTAATTTTGCTTTTAAGTTGATCGTTCATATGCTAAATTTTTCCTAAAGTTCTTAAATAATTTTCCAAGTCAGCTTGGCTTGGAGCAACTCCAGCGTTTCTAGATAAATTTTTCAAACCATTTAAAGTGTTATCGTTAAGATTACTAGCGCTAGCCGAACCAAGCTTAATTGCACCGGCCGTACCAGCTTTTTCCAAAATCTTTTTTATAGTTTTATTGATAGTGGCTTCTCCTAAATTCGCGTCAAGGTCGTTATAGATATTAACGATTTTTTCTGAGTCGGGGTCGTAATTTTTTAATTTTTCTGCAGCGATAACTTTCGCCAAATCAGAATTATTACCACTTCTCTCTAAGGTCTTTAATCTCTCATGACTAACCACGTTAGCTAAGGCCTCCAAGGCCTGAGGATTACCGGCAAGACTATCAGAGTTGATAGAGCCTAGTTGTTTGGCTGAAGCTTTAGAGGCATATTTTTCAAAATCATCCTTGTCATATTGTCCTTGACGATTAGAAAAAGCTTTAATCGCATCACCCTTTAAATCTAGAGTTAAACTGTCGGCACGCAAATTAGTCAAATCTTTAGCGTGGTCATCTCTTTCCTTGGTGAAAGCATCTCTTTCAGCAGCAAAAGTAGTAACCATATTGGCGTTAGTTGGAGTGGGATTGGCTTGAAAGTTTCTTGTAGCGACACCAAGCCTAGTCTCAGCATCAAGCAAATTACCACTAGCATGATCTCTGTCTTCATCTTTTCTGTGAGCCAATTCTTCCAAAGCCTGAGATAATTGGTCAGCTGCTTTAGGATCACCGTCTTTATCAATCTTATTAATCGTACTGCTCCAACGTTCTTTATGTAGGGCGGTTCTAAAAGCTTCAGTAAAGTCTGCTAACTTATTTTTATCAGCCGCTGCATTAACATTTTTATTAGGGTCAAGCTCTAAACCGGCAAAAGTTTGATCTTCCAGTTTTATCTTGTTTTTCTTAATAGCCTGCTCTAAGGCTTCTTTTTGGTCTTTGTTACTAAGATCAAAGGCTAAAATAGCTTGCTTTTTCTGAGCTGACTCCATAAAAGTTTTAAGTTGAGTCGGATCGGAAGCAAAAAGCTCTTTACCTTTATTAAAGGTGTCCTGAGCAAAAGTATCTTGACCATTAGTGTCCTTCAAATTCTTATAGTCACTTTTATCAGCCAAAGCAAATTGCATACCTTTTAATTTCTGTTTATCAGTTGTCGCCTGCATCAAAGAATGAATTTCTTCGCTACTTCTATCTTTGTATGGTTTAGCTAGTTCTTCAAGCTCTTTTTTAGATTTTTCTACCTGCGCAGCATCCTTAGCAATGCCCGTAGCGCTACCGTGCATAAATTGAATAAACTTCTGGACAACACTATTAGGGTTAATTGGTTTAACATTAGAAGCTTTTCCATCTGGACTAACAAAGGCCTTCCTATTGCTATCATAACTATACTTAACGCCATGTTCGTCATAATGATAACCAGCCGTAGTAGCGGCAGCGCTCTTCATGTTACGAGCAGCCCTCTCACTTTTAAGTTTAGTAGCTTTGTTAAAAATATTTTTTGCGCCCTCAGCACCTCTGGTACCCCAGCCTGTTCCACCCTTATACTCTCCTTGAGCCAAACCGAGTCCTCTACCCACAGCATGTAAGCCTTGTGCTGCTTTATAATCAACCGTTTTAGCTAAGCCTAAACCAACTCGACCACCAGCCTTGGTAGTAGCCCAAGCAGCTCGGCCTGTACCCTTAACGGTAGCCACAGCACCACGTTTAGCCAAACCAAGACTCTTCTTTTTCATCCAACCAGCGCCACCTGACAACATTTTAGAAGCGCTAGCAGCCGCTGCACCACCGATCGCACCACCAAAAGACTTGGACACCATTAAGCCACCAATAAGCAAAGCCAAGGACACGCCAAGTCGCATCATATGAGCGCTCGTGCCCACCGGAGTTGATCCCACCTCAGGAGCACTGCCTGCATCTGGCACATTAAAGCCATTGTCAGTTAAAAAAGCATTATTATCACTATCAGTAAATTGACCCAAAGTCGCGAGTGACAACCAAATGAAAAAAGCGAGCAAGGGTCCAGTAATAACGTTTTGCCCAAATTGTTTCCACCAAGTAGACCAAATATTTTTTGTAGCCGGAACTACCGCTCCCAAATAAGCTAAAGGTGAAAGAATCACATAAATCCAAATCATCACAATACGGAAAATCAGAGTACCTAAAAGCGCCACCATAACTACCAACATAATAATCACATAAATCCAAGCCAGAAAATAAGAACCAACTACATTCCAAAAATCGGCTTTTTTAGCCGGGTCACTAATAGATCCTTGGTCCAAAGCCAAAAGTTGATTCATGCCCAACAAGGTGATCATGTTACCACCACCAATATCCTTAAAACCATTAACAAAGGTCAACATCACAACTTGGGCAAAATCAACCACCAGCCCACAAATCATTTTAGAAAAATTAATGAGAATGGCAAAAATAATTACTCGTTTAAGTAGCTGTTTAATACCATAATCAGGTAAATGCAAAATCGTGGCGAAAGCAATAATCAACAAAATCAACACAAAAAACATGTTGCATAAATCCCGAACAATCGTCCACCCGACATTAACCGGAGGCGCTGAAATAAAACCATTATATTGAGCTACTTCCACTAAAACATTAATTACCACCGCCAATAATTGTCCTAAAACGGAAACAAAAAACGCAATGACGTGACCGATAATTTGCAAAACTACACTCTCGACACTGGCGGCGCGCGCTGTTTGAGGCACAGCTAAAATTACTAGTAAAATCAGAACTAGTCCAACTAAACTTTTTGGATTAAAAATTTTCTTAAGTCTATCTTTAAACATACTAAGTAACACCTAATAATTTACCAATAGCATCTGCAGGATAAGTAAAAGCGTAAACAATCAAAACTACAAGAACGAATAGGGAAACAAACAACATCAACGCAATTAAATCTATAATTAATAAGGCTATCACCTCAATTAAGCCAATATTATCGCCAATAAATTCATTTAATTTTTTAGCAACTACGTTGGTTTCGGCCATACTACTGGTACCGGGAATACTACCAGCCCATTCATGTCCTAGTTTACCAAAAAAATCAGTACCCAAAGTTAAACGCCCCAGAACATGAAGGTTAATATAAATAAAAGAAAAAATGTAGTTGTCTAAAAAATTTATCCAAGCCGTCGCTAAGGCTTCACTAGTAGCCATTTTAGCTGGAACCGAAAAAGCACCAACTAAAGCCATCTCACCCTTCGCCACGGCCGAGGGCATATATTGTCTAGCTCGGTGACGAAGCGACCCTAAAACTGATTTAGTGCCGTCGTTCGACTGGTGTTGCTTTTCCGGACGCAAAGGTAATTGATTCATTCTGTTTCCAGTTTGACGCATAGCCTGACCACCTCTCTCGGCTCCTTTAGATATTCCTTGTCCAACGGTACCAATACCGGCAACGCCAGCACCAACTACAGCTAAAGGCACTCCAACAATCGCCCCCAGACCAGTACTACTCATTTCGCCTCCTGCTTCCATCATAGACTCTCCTCCTTTAGTCATACCACGAGAAAACGACCCTCCAGCTTTTCCACCATATTGGGCTACGGTACCACCAGCTTTAGCTGTATTTCCAGCCAAATTTAAAGCGCGGTCGGCTCGTGCTGCCCGCTGTCGCTGTCTTAAAGCACCAGCTATTTGCTGATCTGAGTTTTCAGCCATAAATCTTTTTCTTCGGTCAACTATGTGAGTACACATAGTTGGGACGCTCACTCGCCATAATAAAATGAGTACATTTTTTATGGCTCTTTCACTTACTAATTATATCATTATTCGTTTAGGCTAGCAACGAGAAAAATCACGCAGCAAAGCACTATGGCATTTATTCTCCTCTTGAGAGGAGTACCCGTAGGGGGAGGTGTGTATGATATAAATAACAACAACAGCCACACACCCCACCCCGAGAGTACTCGGGGCACCCCTCTCAAGAGGGGAATTTTAAAACCCCCTCAAGTTGAAGGGGTTTTAGAAGAAAAAGTATTATCTAAACTATTGCCAAATAATTACTGGATAATCCAATGAAGGATGATTTAATGGTCCTAAGGCGGTGTTATTAATAATAGTAGAGCTATTAACAGCCTGCCAGTTGTCGGTCAAACTAACACTTGGAGTAATTTTACAACAATCAGCATTAGCTTTTAGAAGTTTAATCTCAGCTGAACAATTGGCATTGTTGCAGAGGTTGGGATTATTACTCTTTATTTCCTGATAATCCAAGAAATAATAAGCTTGATGACCACCTTTAACAGAAGGACGAGCATTCATATTTACATTTCTCACTAAAGTAACCTGAACACCCTGTTTTTGATAGCCCCAATTAACTACATATTTTCTTAAAGGTAGTTGCTCTTTATCTACAGTACTAGAGAAGCTGATAGCTACCCAACCTTTCTGATAAACTAAATAATTAGAACCTTTTAACAAAGAGTCGTTAAGCTTAACTTCGGGCACAGTCGGTCGGACCATACAATAATCACGGTTAAGAGTATCGTCTACATAGTCAGGCCTGATATTTTTACCTTGATTAGTGCTTTCGCAATAAGCTGTCATATTAAAGGGAACTCCAAGATCACAGGTTCCAGCAGGTTTTTCTTCATAAATTTTTGCAGTAGCATTCCACTCATAACAAGACTGATTTTTATTTTCTCCAGTAAATAAACGTTTAACTGCCTGAACGGCTCTTTTTTTGCTCTCGAGAGTTGAACGAGTATCAGAGGCTACTCGATAAAAATTAGTATGATTAAAGCAATCAAAGAAGCAACCGGAATCATCATTATTGGATTTTGTGTGCGAGACCGTACCCTGCCAAGTATTGTCCCCAAGATTAGCTACGCTACATAAAGTGCCGAGAGCATTATAATCCGGTGGAAGGCAATTTGTTCTTTGTTGTCCCCACTGAGTCTCTGTAGCACAACTAAAAGCTCCCCTCTTACAATTCCTCCAAACAGTTGCACTATTATTATCACCGTTAAGAGCCGTACACCAACCATTACCATTATCCCCCGTATAATCCCAAGTAGCACAAATATCATTAAGTTTACCACCAGAAGTATCATCATCATCCCAGGCCGTAGCAATTCTTATAAAACAATCATCATATTTAGCCGGTGAACCACTTGAATCAATAAAGGTCGCACGTATAAAATCATTATCAATACAATCCACGCTGGCAGGCGTAGATAATTCCCAGGGCTTATCATGTCCATTAGTATCTATAGTAGCCAAACAATAATTGTTTGGATTTTTGGCACCACCATAACTCCAACCAAAATAAGGCACAAAGGGTAATAATTTTTTGGCACTATTACCGACACTAAGTTTGTCGTCTCGAGGAGGCTTTAGAGAACTATAGGCTCCATAATAACCACTACCAGCCTTTTGATTGAGAATAATATCATTAGTTCTACCACCAGCATTAACTCCAAAATCAGCATAAAAATAAGAAGAAGTGGCATTAGGAAAATTGGTTAATAAATTAGGAGGAATCTCATAACCACTACCTTGAGTAATACGGTCATACCAATAAATTTCTTTATCTACCTTAATGAACTTATTACAGAAAAACTCCGGTTCTACCTTATTAGTGTCATTACAACCATCCGATGCGTCCACGCAATAATAAACATCTTTAGGAATATTTAAGGCCACACCTTCTTCGTATTCTTCACTCTCCACTTTATCAACTGGATACCACAGCAAGCAAACTGCCGGATTCCTTGGATCATATTCAAGGCAATAGCCAGACCAACCCTTCTTGCGTAGTCCTGAGTCGTCGTAATAATCACAAGACATCGACTCGCGTTCCGGATACAACCGACAATCGCTGTGTAAATATTGTTTAACGGCTGGCAATCCCTTGTCTTTGTAGTTAAGTCCCGGCTCTAAGCGAACATCATCAAAATAAACCAAACCGTTGGTTGGCTTAATACCAATAGTAATCCTCGTATCGCGCTCATTTAAACCTGTTCTTTGATAAAGATTGGAAATGGAAAACTTACCAACCAAACGTACCCAGCGACCAAGCACATCAGTAGAAGCTACTGTAGCATAAGAGCCACCGCCACAAGGATTATTAGTATTATCATTAATTGACTCAAAAGGACAAGCACCATTTGGTTCAGCAAGATTTCTACCAACAGTTAATTCTACTTTGGTTCCATACTTCAAGAAGACATAAGCCGAGACTATATAAATTCTGCTACCGGCATTATTAACTTCTTTGACAACAAAAGTATTAGTCTTACCAACAGCACGACCATCAGGAATAATACGATAGCTACCAAAACCTAATTCTTTTTCAATGACCTTAGCATCACTAATAATCGAAGCCCTGGTAGAGCCTGTTTTAAAATTTACAAAATCAGTTTCCCAGGCAGTTTCAAAACTACCATCAAACTTAACTTTAGCATCGCCTTCTTGTCGCATGTTGGCTAAGTTATACATATCGGCGTTTAAGACATTACCCTGAGAACCAACTTTAGAGTAACCGGTAAGATTAGAAATATCAAAGTAATGCCAAGCAGACATATTACCGCTAGAAACGTTCCATGTCTGATTCCAGGGCAAGCCAGCATTAGAAGGAGGTGCCGGTGAAATAAAATTAATACATTCTCCGGCGTCGTTCATTTGATCGCACAGTCCGCGTTCATAACAAATCTTATCGCCCGGCTTAGCCGGATTTTCCATATAGCTTCTGCAACCAAGCCAAGTAGCGCATTGTCTGTCCGGATCAACTTTCAATAAAGCATTAGCATTATTTTCGTTACCATTAATAGCCACTTGTGGTCCTCTTTCTGCTCCATTTAAAGGCGAACTATTATTAACATCCCAAACTAGTGGATTATATTTACCACCGTTAAAGCTACGCTCGTTAAATAAGACTTGCCCTTTACCCGGATTAACGGTCGTGGGCTTATCCTGACTTAGACTGTCTTTAATTTTGTAACTAACAATCGCCTCTCTTAATTCGGCAACGGCGGTAACAGTTGGACAATCAACTAAATTGTTATCAGCAACCACACCTGGATTAATATTACCATCAATATAAAACTCTTCGCTCTCCTTGACTGTCGTGATACTACCAGCTGGGTTACTAATAGTATTATTTTCAAGAATATTACGTAAACCGCCACCGGTACAACTAATAGTCGCCGTACTCCCGAGTTTTTTTAGAATATACAAAGTATTGGGTTTTAATTTAGCGCTACCAGCTGATCTGAGTAATTGGTCATAACTAAAGCTGGATTCTGGGTCAATATATTCAGTACAACCTACTTGATTGGCTGGACACAGACCAGCATTGCCAATAACTTTTCCGCTAGCATCTTTAACTGTCATTCCAGCTGGCTGAACTTTTTCCGCCAAGACACCCGTGCCGATAGTTTTATTATAATCAAGCTGACTACAAAGTTCGTCAATATCAATTAATTTGCAAGTAGTCCCGGCCAAACAATCGGCATTATCTTCACAAGAGAATTTACTAGCACACATAAAACTAGTAGAACTGATTTGAGCGCAATATTTACCAAGCCCACAAGAAGTATCAGCGGTGCCGGTACAAGCAGTAGTGCCAACACAATGACTAGCTTTAATCTTGTACCAAGCAAAATCCCCGCCGCCAGTGCCCTGACGAAATTCACAAACTCTAATTCCCGGATCCTTAAAATAAGCCTCGCCCCCACCTTCAGCGCCCCAAGCTTCACAGCCAACTTGCTCCTTGGTACACATAATATCCCTATAACGATCTGGATTATTCAGCAAATAAACGTCTTTGTGGGCTTCAGCCAAACTATCATATTGACCGAGTCTAGAACAACCTTTATCGGCCACTCGACATTCTTTGGCTTTTTCATAAACGATATAAGAAAAATTATCAGCCGGCACCGTAAAAGGATCTGTGACTGAACCAAAATTTTCCGCGCCCCAATAACTGGAATTATGAGTATCAATCATTAATTCACAACCCACGGCGCTATCTTGGCACAATTTATCAAAACTCTTAAAGTAATGAGTCAAGTTGCCACGGTCGCTATATTGCTTACACCCCAACATATATAGTGGCGCCACATTGCCAAATAAATCTTGATCACAGGTCGCGGGAGTTTTCCAAGAATTTCTAATCAAATAATGGGTATCGGTCATTTCTATCAACTTAATATTGTCTATTCTAATATCAGTACTTTGTCCATTAGTGCTAATCTGCAGGACTTCGGCCGAATCTAATTCGGCTTGAGTTTTTATTTGCAAATCAAAGGTATATTTCTGCCAATCTGGAGTTAAATCAACTTTAGGAGTAAATTGCATACTAATAAAACCGGAGCCATTTGATCGTTGCAAATAAATAGAGTTAATTTCAGCATTATTGCTTTTTTTCTTGGCTGTAAAACTCAAAACATAACGTTTACCTAAGCGCAATTTTCCTTTAACCTGCTTACTAAACCAACCACTCGTATTGCCACCAATAGTGGTAATCTGCATAGAGTGTCCACCAACCGACAAAGAATCACTGGAAATTGCCGTAGTCGGACCCCAACCATTTAAACCACTAGATTCAAACGTATCGTTAAAAATTATTCTAACTTGATTGCCGAAATCACCTTCGTATTCACTACAACCAACTTCAGCCGAACTGCAAGTCTGACTCTTGGCCGGATCGGCTTGGTAAACGCAAGCTTTTTGATCTTCCATCCACACTCCGCCATTAAGACAAATTACACAAGTGTCGTTGTCCGTATTCCAGTTGCCTTGTTTCGCCACACAACCAGCCTGGTCGGTTACGGAGACATCCACATTGCTATTAACGAGACGATATGGGAAACAACTTTTGGAACAAGTAATTGTTCGGCCCATAATGTGATAAGAAACATTACCATCACGACCGTAAAACTGACGACAGTCAGCATTGTATTGAGGGTGGTCATAAGGTAAGGCGTAAATATCAGCGTTACAATCAGCCCCATCATCAATATCAGTAGTATCAAGATCACCTACGGTGGCCGGCTGACTAATACCGCTTGAAGTATCGGTGTTGGCCTGTAGTTGATAAACCACTAATTGATAACCGGATTCATCTGAACCTTCCCAAGTATAGAATTCAGCACAATTGCTATTTGGCTCTTCTGGCTTAACACAACGACGAAAATTGGAAAAATATTTATTATCCTCACCTCCGGCATTAAGTTTGTCTAAATTTACAAACAAAGCGCAACCCACGGCGGCGGAGCGACAAGTTTTAGCCGTGCTCGGAATAAAATATTCATCACGCGCCGAATAAAAATTGTTAGCTTTCTGAATAAAGGTGTCATAACCCACACACTCTTTAGGACAAACATCTTTCGGCTTGACCTGAGCGGCGGTTTGATCTTTCGTGTTGTATTCTGTGTATAACTCACAACCCACTTCATCGGCTTGGCATTTGCGAACAAACTCAGAACACTTGGCTGGAGCATTATCTTTAAAATTAAAATCTTTGGTTTTGTCGCGATAGCAAGCATCTTCTAAATAAGTTGGTAAAAGTTTTTCGTATAATAAATTATCACCTCGATAAGACGAATACTTACCGGTCGTACCCATTTCAAATTTAATATTATCAATAAAGAATTCTGTATCAGCCGTAACGCCACTAATATTAAAAGAGTTGGTGTTAGTGGTTGGATCGTTTAAAATGGTTAAAACTAAATTTTGCCATTCCCCCGTAGCGTTGGAATTAATAATTTGTTTACTGGCTTGATTAGCGCGGTCCCCCATCCACATTGTTACCTCACCTTTAACCACATAAACATAGGCCGACAAAGTATAAAAACGATCTAAGTCAAAAGTAAAACCTTTAGGCAAGAGACTCGTATTATCAGGACTATAAAATAAAGCTTTGCCAGGAGTCATCTTTAAACTATAGCTTCCTTGATAAACCTTGTTAGTGTCGGATACCTTAACGACATCGCCAAAAGTTGTCCAACGATTAGTATCCGAACCTTCTAATCCCCCATCAGCCAATAAATTAACCCCATTTTCATCCTTAACTCTAATAAATTCGTGGCAACCTTCTTGTTTAGATGAACAAGTAGCGGTTTTACGATTTAAATAAATATTTTTGGTATTATCCCACAGCAAACTATCAGTGCCAACATCATAAGATCCATCATATGAATATTCTTTACAACCAACAGCTGATTGTTGACAATCATAATCCAAGGTATTGGCTAAGTAAGCGACATTTTTACCATTAGACGCCTTAAAAGACTGACAAGTATTATAAATAGCGTCACAAGACTCATCTTTTCTTTCTTTATTAAAAATCCAAGAACGTTTTTCTTGGGTGCAGTAACCGTAAAACAAACAACTACCGTTGCGACCTTCTTTTAAACAACTCTGCTCATCAGCACAATAACTATCATTACGATTAACTAAAAGTTTTTGTTCGTTATAAGTACAACTCGCTCCACAGGTGTATTTTCTGGCTTCCTGATCTTTACCGGCGTCAATTAATTTTTGTCTAGCCCCTAATTCAGCATCAGTACAACAATCATCGTTAGTATCACAAGCACTCAATCTGTTTTCCACAAGCGTTCTAGTCTCACCATCATCGGCCGAACAATACTTCACTCCCGTGCGATTTAAAGTAGGGTCAGCTAAAAGTTCCGGTCCATAACCCTTACGCGCGCAAAAATATTCCGGTACCTTCAAAACCCAGTTAGGATCAACCAAGCCGGCACACCACTCTTTAGCACCATTGTCATTATAACCTTTAACGCTGTCGTTAGGGCTATAACAAGCCAACATATCGTTAAGCGTCACTCCATTAGGAAAATCAGTTTTTACATCACTAGCGCTGGGACTTAAATATTGTTGTTGGATAATTTGCGTGGCCACTTCCCAACCCGCCGGTATGATACGATATTTTCTTAAAATAATCATAGAGCGATAAGGATAGCCCTGATTGTAAGCTATTTTATCTTCGCCATTTTTGTCTACGCCAAAAGGCCAAGCTCCGGGCAATTGCCCAGACCTGACAGCTTCAATCACGGTCATGCGACCATCAATAGCCGTAGAAAACTCATTACCGATAACACAATCAGTTGGACCTGGCTTGTCTGGACTAGGACAGGTGCTCAGTTGGGCTAAAATATCAATTCTACCTCCAGCCGAAAAATTAGGTTCTTTTAATTTGTTAAGTTTGTTTTCAATCGCCTGACGACTAGTCGCTTGACCACTCCAATAACTCAAAGAACCTTGAGTGTTAGCGCTCAAATTACCCATTAAATTATTAAAGGAGTTAATAGCCCATTGATTCAAAAAGATATTAGCGGCATCCACTAAAATATCTTGAGTAACTTTGCCGAGGTTGTCCCACAGAGCCTGATCGGCTAATTTCTTTCTTTGTTCAGCCTCCCCCGGAGTACCTAACATATCGCCGGCAAAATTTCTGACATCCAAATAACCTTTATTAGCCGTGACGGTTAATTTAGAATCAATCACCTGCTTGTCGCGATATTCAATTAAATTGCTATTTAGAGTCAAGGCAGCGCTCAAGTCACTGGCATTAGGATAAAACTGAGTAGAAACTTTTTTTAAAAAATCTGGACTAGCCATGTCCTTAAGACGTTTATATTCATCAGTCCAATTTTTTTTCATTTGACTAAAAGTACAAGTGCCACCAAGATCATTTTGATAACCAGTATATTGAGCGTTTAAACCTAAAGTAATAATTAAACCAACCTCCAAACTAGGATTACAAATATTAATTTTAGCCAAAGGACTATTGGAGCCTTTAAACATTGGGGCTCGGCGCGCTGCTTCAGTAGCGCTGGTAGCACTTTGTTTACAAGCGTCACGAACCCTAGCACAAGAATCCAAACACCCTTGTTTGGTTTCTTCTTTAGCCTTATCGCAACCGGTTTTACACGAAGAAAAAGTATTATCACATGCTGTCATAGACACTTGATCACCCTTATTAGCCATACATTCATTATATGGAGTGTCGCAATCAGTTCCTCCGCCATCTAAGCATTCTTGTTTTTGTCGTTCGCAAATCGCTGCGCCTTCTTTTTTAATATCTTCGGCGGCAATATCGGAAATAACCGAATTAGCAAAAGTTTCTATAAAATCTCCCAATGCCTGGTCGCCGATATTTGTCCAAAAATTAGTCCATTTTTTTTCAATATATAATTTATCTTGACCCTTAGCGCCGATAGCTAAATACTTAGCCGCATCCATGGCTAATTCATTGATGTATTTACGCAATAAATTCTGAAAAAGAATCGTCGCCATTTTATTGCGAATATATGTCCAAGCTTCTGATAGCCAACTCTTAGCAGCTACGGCCGTAGCTGTGGCATCAGCCGTCACCGCCACCGGTAGGACCGCCAAAACTCTCGGCGCAATGATTAAATTAGCAAACAAAATAACGCTAAAAAATATTAAAGCGATTTTGAGCCGACGTTGCCTGGGATTTTGTGGCATAAAATGAATATTAATTCCCCTCTAGCTTGTCCTCCGAAGCCTTTTGGCGAAGGAGGGAGAGGGGTGCCCCGATGGACATCGGGACGGGGTGTGTGAATTTTGGTAATAATAATTTAAGGGAATTAAAGCTTCTCACTACCGAGCTATCATAGAGTTATACATCTGTAATAAATCCGCGTCGCTAATTTTCTGCAGGGCATCCTTATCCTCTTGCTTAGTAGCGGCCTGAATTAATTGTTCGCGTAAATATTTAGGATCAGGATTAACTCCAAAGGCCTGTTGCAAGGTGCTAACACTAGTCGCGTCTAGGGGTTGAACCGGGGCTGTGTTAATCGGGGCTGTAATAATGTTAGAAGTATTTATATTATTAGTGGTAGCGCCGGTATTAAACAAATCAACGGTCGTCGTGCCACTAGGAGCTAATTGTTCGGTGCCTTGGACCATACCATCAGCGCTACATTGTTTGCCCTCAGGACAATTAGGATTAGTGCCGGCTTTCACTTCGGCACCGTCAGAAAAGCCATCACCGTCAGTATCAGCCAAAAAAGGTGAGGTTTTATAAATAGTTAATTCTTGAGAATTTGTTAGACCGTCGCCATCGGTATCCTGATTAATTTCCACCGCAACAGCTGTGTTTAAATTAGCTCGCCTCGTGACTTCTTCCGGGCTATTGCCTCCGTATAAAGGATAGACGATATTTTTTTGTAACTGCACATACCAAAAAATTATTATGAGTAACGTAAAACAGCCCAAAACAGCCAAACCAATTTTTTGTTCTTTGGTTAGCCCGGTAGAATGAGCGTTTGATTGTAAATTGCCAGGAGTTGTTAGTGGCTCCATATGCGAAAATTACCCTCTACTTACGAATAATTTTAATAAAAAAATTACCACGTTTTAGGGTGGCCAAATTATGCGAGTATGCATAATTGGGACGTTCGCTCGCAAGAAAAAAAGGGTACCTTTCCTCTTGCTCACTCACTTATCAATTATAACATAAATTGTTTTGCTAAGCCAAGTAATTTGACCCAGTCATCTAGTCCTAAATCTTCAGCGCGAATTAGTGGATTTAATCCCGCCTTAATAATCATGTTTTGTGTTTCAATGGTGGAGATCTTTAGACCGTTGGCTAAATTGTTTTTAAGCATTTTTCGTTTTGAACTGAAACCAATTTTAGCTAAACGGAAAAATTGTTTTTGATCGACGCTCTGGTATTTATCAATAACTTGCAAATGAATAATAGCACTATCCACCGCCGGGGCTGGCCAAAAATCGTGCTTAGTTACTGGTGCGATAATTCTCGCCTTAGCAAAAAACTGGACCGACAAAGCCAATAAGCTCATATCACCTTTATCGGCCACAATGCGCTCAGCCACTTCTTTTTGGAGCATCAAAGTAAGAGAGGTTGGTTTAAAATTACCTTCTAAAAATTTACGCAAAAAAATAGACGTAATATTGTAAGGCAAATTGGCAACAATTTTGTAATTATCAGTAAAACCTTTGGGTAAATTTTTAAAAGTAGTAAAATCCAAAATATTATTTTGAATCACGTGGACATTTTTTACTTCTTTCATTTCCAGTCGGGTGCGTAAAACTTCCGCCAATCCCCTGTCTAATTCTACCGCCACAACTTCTTCAACAATTTCAGCCAATCTGATTGTTAAAAATCCCAAACCAGAACCAACTTCCAAAACTTTATCCGCTGGTCTTAAACCGGAAGATTCAATAATTTCATCATAAACTTGCGGGGTAATTAAAAAATTCTGCCCACGCGAACGAGTAGGTTTGATGTGATATAAAGCACAAAGTTGTTTTGTCTCTTCTAATAAATCCATAATACGCGCGCTATTAATCCGAACCTACGAATTAAATCCGAATACTACAAAAGCTACGAACACGCGACCATTGGTAGTTTTGTAGCTTTTGTAGTATTCGGATAATTTTTTGTAGTTTAGGATTAATTTTTCACAACAATGTTGACAAGTTTCCCTTTCACACAAATAACTTTGGTTGGAGTTTTGCCGTCCAGCCATTTAATAATTTTCTCGGATTTAAGCGCCATCGCCTTAGCATCATCCTCACTGATATCCGCTGATGCTTCAATAGTATCCCGTAATTTGCCGTTAATTTGAACTACAAGACTTATAACCGCATCAAAGGCCAGTGTAGGGTCAAATTCTGGCCAAGATTGCTTAAAAATAGAGCCACCGCAGTTTTGTTCTTCCCAGAGTTCTTCGGATAAATGCGGGGCAAATGGGGATAAAATCAATAAAAAGCTCTTAAAATCTGCTAATTCAATAGCTTCGTATTCTGTTATTTTATTAACCAAAATCATCATAGCGCTGACAGCCGTGTTAAACTTAAACTCCACAATATCATCACCAACTTTTTTGATGGTTTTATGAAGTAAATTTTTTAACTCACGATTTTGCGTTTCGTTTTTAGCTGGCGCAATTTTTTCTTTCAAAGCATAAATTTTGTCTAAAAATTTTCGCGCGCCGAGTAGTCCGTTAGTATTCCAAGCAATAGACTCGCCAAAAGGACCCATAAACATTTCATAAATTCTGAGGCTATCAGCGCCTCGCGAGGCGACAATCTCATCAGGATTAATCACATTATTCCAACGCTTGCTCATTTTGCGATTATCTTCAGCCAAAATCAAACCGACGTGACGCAGTTTAGCAAAAGGTTCGTCAAGACTTACCACGCCAATATCAAATAAAAATTTGTGCCAAAAACGCGCGTAAATAAGATGACGTGTAGCATGCTCCGCTCCGCCCACATAACAATCCACCGGCGACCAATATTTTTCTTTATCTTTGGCAACTAATTCTTGGTCATTGTGCGGATCCATATAACGCAAATAATACCACGAGGATCCGGCCCATTGAGGCATGGTGTTGGTTTCGCGTTTGGCTTTTCCACCACACTTAGGGCAAGTAGTATTAACCCAGTCGGTAATCGTGGCTAAAGGCGATTCCCCTGTGCCACTCGGTTCGTAATGCTCAACTTGTGGCAATTTTAAAGGCAGTTCACTATCCGGCACCGCCACGACTCCGCATTTATCGCAATGAATCAAAGGAATCGGTTCGCCCCAATAACGCTGGCGGGAAAAAACCCAGTCTTTTAATTTATATTGCACTTTACTAGCGCCAATATTTTTATCTTGGAGCCATTTAATAGTTTTGCTTTTAGCCTCATTAGTTTTAAGGCCATTCAGGAAGTCTGAATTAACAACCACACCATCGCCCGTATAAACAACCGATTTTGCTTCGACATCAACCTGGATCCCGGCCTCCGCCGGGATGACAGCAGGGGCTACCACCTTAATGATCGGTAGTTTATATTTTTCAGCAAATTCATGGTCGCGTTCGTCATGAGCTGGTACTGCCATAATGGCACCTGTACCATAGTGAGGCAACACGTAATCAGCCACAAACACCGGAATAGCTTCACCGGTAGCCGGATTAGTCGCCTTAAGACCCTTTAATTCCACGCCGGTTTTATTTTTATTTAAATCAGTGCGTTCTAAATCACTTTTATTTTTTATAGTTTTAAGATAACTTTCGACTTCGGCATAATTAGAAATCTGCGGAATAGAATCAATAATTAGTTTGTGTTCCGGACAAACCACTAAGTAAGTAGCGCCAAAAATCGTATCAGGCCTAGTCGTAAATACTTTAAGCTTAGTTTGACTACTATTAATCGCAAAATTAATTTCCGCGCCCTCACTGCGACCAATCCAATTTCTCTGCATTTCTTTGATTGGTTCTTCCCAGTCATTCAATTTGTCCAAATCTTTTAATAATCTGTCAGCATAGTCGGTGATGCGAATTACCCATTGGCGCATCGGCTTTTTTTCTACTAGCGTATCACAACGCTCGCAGTGACCGTCTTCCACATCTTCGTTAGCTAAACCGGTTAGACAAGTTGGGCACCAATTAATCGGTTCAAAAGATTCATAAACCAAACCCTGCTCAAATATTTTGATAAAAGCCCACTGAGTCCATTTGTAATATTCGGGATCGGTGGTATTAATTTCGCGAGACCAATCATAACTCAAGCCTAAAAGATTTAATTGACGTTTGTAATTAACAACATTGGCATCAGTCGCCACTTTCGGATGAACTTTATTAGTCAAAGCATAATTTTCAGCAGGGAGTCCAAAAGCATCCCAACCCATGGGATGAAGCACATTAAAACCTTTCAACATTTGATAACGAGCGATAACATCAGTGGCAATATAACCCCTAGGATGACCCACATGCAGTCCGGTACCTGACGGATAAGGAAACATATCCAAAATATAATATTTGGGTTTATCTTTGCTTTCTTCAGTTTTATACAGACCCTCCTCGGTCCATTTTTTCTGCCACTTGGTTTCAATTTCTTGATGATTATACATATTTAATACGTGCTCAAATTTTAAATTTGAAATTACTTATAAAAATTTATCAACCTAATAGTAATATCCACAAGCAAAGCTAGACCAGAGGCGGTAAAAATAACAATGGAATTCAGCTGAGACTTAGATGATTCCAAGCTTTTTAAGATGTTCTCTAAGGCTTGTTGATCATCATTAGAAAAACATTTGGCGTTGGCAACTTTAGTTTCCAATCCCCTTTCTTTAATAATCAATGAACGCCTCTGTTCAATATTATAACGATGGGCGAAATACCAAACAAAGCCAATAGTGCCTATATACCAAACAATATCCGACCACAGATGATTGGGCAAGTAATTCAAGAAAATGATAATCCGATAAGCAATCGTAGCGATAACACCTACCAAAAAAACTAACTCACGATAAAATTTATGATGGATTTTAAATTCAGTCATAAAATTAAATTAAAAATTTATTTCTATGCCCACAGGACAATGATCAGAACCCTTAACTTTGTCTAATATAAAAGCTTTTTCTACGCGTTTCATAAGTTTAGCTGATACCAAAAAATAGTCAATTCGCCAACCGACGTTGTTAGTTCTGGCGTTGGCGCGATAGCTCCACCAAGAATATTGAACTTTTTTAGGATGGAGCTCGCGGAAAACATCTACTAAACCAGCGGCTATAAATTTATCTGCCCAAATCCTCTCTTGCCAAGAAAATCCCGGACTTCCCTCGTTGGCTTTTGGTCTAGCGATATCAATTTCTTGGTGCGCCACATTAAAATCACCACAAACTATAACCGGTTTACTTTTTTCCAATTTTTTAATATGGTTTAAAATGGCCGAATTAAATCTTTCCTTAAAATGAAGTCTCACTAATTCTGGTTGAGCGTTAGGAAAATAGGCATTAACCAACCAAAACTTATCCATTTCTAAAGTTTGGACTCGCCCTTCATGATCAAAATCATCTACACCTAAACCAGTCGTCGTTGATTTTGTTTTTAAACCGGTTTTCACTAAAATTGCCGTACCGCTATATCCTGGCTTTTTAGCTGGACACCAAAACTCTTCGTAGCCCGCAAAATCAAAAATTTCTTTGGCGCGTTTGGCGTCATCAATTTTTATTTCTTGCAAACCAATAATATCGGCTCCACAACTTTTAAGCCAAGTGGTGAAACCATTTTTAACGGCTGCTCGAATGCCATTGACATTCCATGATAAAATCGTCATTTTCATATTTTGTCTCAACTAAAAAAAATGATATACTACATTACATAATTACATAATGTATTATAGTTTAAAAATTTAAGCCAAGCAATGAATAGTTATAGCTCACCCACACCAACTCTTGATTCAAAACAAAAGAAAAAGACCTGGATACTCATTCTGGTTATTTTAGGATTGTTTGGTCTTTTGTCGTTATCTATGACTAAATTTGTCGGCAATAAACTAACTCAATTTTATAGTTCCGAACAAACCCTAACGCAAACCAAGCAAGCTGATAATGTTTATACCCCAGACAAACAACTGCGTTTCGAGGGTATAGATAATTCTTGGAATGTTTTTGGTAGCGCTAAACCTAAAATAACCATTGTAGAATTTGGTGATTTTACTTGTCCTTTTTGTAAAGACAATTATCCAGCTATTAGAACCATAGCTTTGCGTCATCAAGAATCAGTTCAGTTAATTTTCCGTGACCGCACACCTACTCAGCGTTCTTTTAAGTTATCTTTAGTGGCTGATTGCGCTGGTGAACAAGGTAAATTTTGGATTATGCATGATAAACTATATCAAAACCAGAGCGACACTCTTGGCAATGACTTTGCTCAAATTATAGCTCTAGGACAAAGCATTGGTTTAGATGAAACCACCTTTCGTAATTGCCTGGCTAGCCAAAAATATATGAACAAAATAACCAATAACATGCAAAGTAGTATTGATTTAGGCGTTAAAGGCACTCCTACTTTTTTTATTAATGGTCAAGAATATGTTGGCGAACTGAATGAAACACAGTTAGAGACCATAATTAACGAGCTAAAATAATGCGAATGACGCGAATCAAGTCTCAAATGCCTCGAATTCCTCAATCGTGGCAGAAAAATATTTGAGGCATTCGCATAATAATTCGAGGATTAGTATTATAATTTTATGGTTGAAATAAGAATTCACGGCCTAGGAGGACAAGGTGTCGTTACTATGTCAGAAATTTTAGCTTTGGCTTGTTACTACTCTGGGTCCGAGGCTCAATCCTTTCCTTGGTTTGGACCGGAACGCACCGGGGCACCGGTCACCGGTTTTATTCGCTTAGACAATAAACCAATTCGTTTACGCTCACAAATATATAGTCCTGATATTATTATCGTGACCGATGAAAAACTTTTAACTAAAATTGACGTTAGTGAGGGAGCTAAAACCACCACTAAATTAATTATCAACACGGCCCTACCTCACGCCGAAATTAGTAAAAAAATTAAATTAAAACCCAAGTGCCGATCTGATCGAGCATCCTCGATAAAATCGGGACAAATAATTTGCTATAATTCCAGCGCGGTAGTCGCTGATAAGCGTCTAAGCAATAGCGCTATGTTAGGCTTTGTGGCTAAAACTATGAACTTGGCCAGTCTAGCCAATTGCGCACTAGCCATTAAAGCAAAATTAAAAGATAAAGAAGCACCAGTTATTAAAGCTAATACTGAAGCTATGAACAAAGGATATGCCAATAAATAAACATGACAAACAATTGTTAAATACTTCCGAGGCCATCGCCCTCGTGATTAGTCGTATTGGCGTGGGCGTAGTAAGCGCCTATCCGATTACTCCGCAAACTAAGATTGTCGAGGGTCTAGCTAAAACGCAAAGCGATAAGAGCAATAAGTATGAATTTGTTCGCGCGGAGAGTGAATACGCCGCCGCTTCTATTGCCTTGGGCGCCAGCGCCGGTGGAGCACGGGCCTACACGGCTACCAGCTCACAAGGACTACTCTTTATGTTGGAGGTGTTATATAACATCGGAGGCTTACGCTTGCCAGTTGTCATGACCGTGGCTAACCGCGCTATTAGCGCTCCGCTTAATATTTGGAACGACCATCAAGATGCTTTTGCTATGCGTGATACCGGTTGGCTAATGTTTTTTTCGGAAAATGCCGAAGAAGCAGCCGCCCAGCACATCTTAGCTTATAAATTAGCAGAAAAATTATATTTACCAGCTACTGTTAATGTGGATGGCTTTATTTTAACTCATACCAGTGAACCAACCTTTATCCCAACTCATGAGCAAATTAAAAAATTTCTACCAGCGTTCAAGCCCCAAGCTATCAATCATTTGGATATTAAACATCCGGTCAGTATCGGTCACTTGGTTATGTCCAAAGATTATCAAACTTTCCGCCAAGATTTAAACGAAGCCTTAGACAAAAGCGCCTCAACTATTAATCAAGAATATGCACTTTATCAAACCATGTTTTATGGTCAAACAAGTAATAATTTGAATAATGGCTTGTTTGAATATTATGGCCCTACTTCGGCTGACACTATAATTGTAGCTATGGGTTCGGTCTCCGGCACCATTAAAACCGCTTTAGATGAATACAATAAAAAAACTCTAAAAAAAGTTGCACTACTCCGAATAAAATCTTTTCGCCCCTGGCCGGCTGAAGCAGTCGCTAAATTAACTCAAGGTAAAAAAGTTATTGTTATTAACAAGGGCATCAGCCCCGGATCTTTACCTCCCCTATCCTTAGAGGTTGCTTCCTCGGTCTCACCTAAAACTGAACTACTCCACGTCGTCGCTGGCTTGGGTGGACGCGATATCAAAGGAGAAGACATTATTAAGCTTTTGAATAGTAGGATTAATAATAAAGTTTTGTTTTTATGATAAAAAAATAATTTTTAATTTTATAATTTTTTCGTTCCACTAATTTTTAAATAATTTTTAATTTCTAATACAAACCCATTTTAGAGCTTTACTTAAAAATTTAGATTTATTTAAAAATTTAAAAATTACAAAATTTTAATCACATGTCTAAAAAAATAATAACTTTCGCCAGCTTGCTTCTACTGTCTTTGACTATGGCTAGTACTGTTTTGGCCGAAGATTCGGTGGTTAATTTTACTCCCATGGTTTCTATTCCCGGAAGTGGTTTTTTATCACAACAACCGGTCATGGTTAAAGATGACACTAGCATGATTTGTGATTATATTATTGCTGTTTATAAATATGGAATTGCTATCATAGGTATCTTGGCGGTTTTAGCAGTAGCTATTGGTGGTGTTATGTGGATTGTGGCTGCAGGCAACAGTGGAATGGTCGGGCAAGGCAAAGAATGGATAAGTTCCGGCATTATCGGTCTAGTCTTAGCATTAGGTTCTTTTATTTTATTAGCCACCATTAATAAAGATTTGGTTTCCTGTAAAATTTCTTCTATAGAAAGTATTACAAAGCTCAATCAGGACCTTAGAAACAGAAAAGAAATGGACAACAGTATGCCGGTCCCGGAAGAAGCGGTTTGTGTTGCTATGGTTTATAACCCTATTGACGGCAATGCCCCTCCTCAAGATTGTTATCCTGGCTGGGTAATAAGCTCTAATTCGAATTGTCCAACAAACGCTAAAGATTTTATAGATTTCCCTCAAAGTAAATGCTGTTGTCCAGACCCACAACTGGCAGGACCTAATTTTTGTCTAAATGCTTCTGAGGGTGATACTTGTCTTGCTGGAACAAGATGGGGTTTTTGCGAAAATAAAATTTGTCGCGCCTGCAGACAACCTACCGACATTGTTTACAACAAAAAAAATTCTACTATCACCCAGCAAGAGCTTGATTCTATCCCGGAAAACAGCAAGTGCTACCGTAATACTAAAGATTGGGAGTGCCAAGCACCTGCCGGTATTTGTGGCGATAAAGGACAGGGTGATTGTAATATGTATACTTGGGATAGTGCCACCGGAAAACTTACTAACATTAATCCTTTGTATGCTGGCACTCATGCCTGTAATCAGGGTGACACTATTTGTGTTTGTGAACTTGGCTTTTAATTTTTAAACAATCATGAAAATTAAAAAACTTTTACATCAACCGGTTAAACCAATTATTAGCTATTCTATTTTGGGACTTAGCTTAATTTTAACTTTAATCCTTGGTTATGTTGCTCTTACTTCCAATTTATTATTCTTTAATCCCAATCTTGATATTGGCACTACAATTTATCCACTTGACTCTAAGGAATACAAACAAAATCTTTTAGAACAAGCTCCGGACCTGGTAATTATCGGCACTCATAATGGCAAACCAAATTTTAAAGAAAATATTTCTAAATATGATGGTTATTTTAAAGAAGCCTCTAAAAAATATAAAGTTAATTGCACGCTAATTAAAGCCACCATGTTCGCCGAATCCAGGGGTAACGCCAAAATTAGAAGTGGCGTCGGGGCTATCGGATTAATGCAATTAATGCCTAGGACGGCTCGCGTTATGGGTTATCCCAACAATCTAACTGATCCAAAAATAAATATCATGGCCGGAGCAAAATATATGGCTCATCTCAAAGAACGCGGTTGTTATGAAAAACAGATTAATGATGTTTGTGACGTTAAAAAAGATGTTAAGTATCGTTTAGCCGCTTATAACGGTGGACCGAAATGCAATCAGCCAGGAGATGGTAGTTGTTATGATCAAGCTGCCTGGGAATGTCTTTACTATGAGGCTTATGAACAAACAAGATTTTATGTCAACAAAGTTAAAGCCAACTATCAACATCTTAAGAATAATAATTGGGGATGCTAGAAAATAATTTTGAAATTAGAATTTTAAATTTTGAATATAAAATTACGTTTGATAAAAATTTTATTCAAAATTAGAAATTAAGCTATTCTATTAGAAATTCGAAATTAAAAATTAGAAATTATCAACGGTGCTATACAAAACAAATTATGAAAAAAGCGTTATTCATTATACTAATCATGTCCCTTGTTCTATTGTCTTTCTTCTGGGCTCTATCAGGGTGGCAAGGTCATAAAATAAAATTATTCGGAAAATTACTAACTAAATCCCTAGAAAATGTTCGTGAAGATTACGCCAAGCAATCATGTTCGGAATTTAACCAACAAGAATTAAAACAAGGATATTTTGAGGCGTTAGTTACCGGCTATTGTAAGCCCGATCCACGTAATTTTAAAAATCGTGATGATTTTCTCTGCGCTGTCGGTTTAAATTGTTCTTGTCCCAACGGACGAGACGAAGGAGTTGGTTGCGCTTTAGGTGGTTCCTTGACTTGGTCACCTTGCAAAGAATTTGACGACAGAGCCACACCTTATTGTCATCAAACGGCCACTGGCGCCGAACCTAGACCCGGCGATGTGGCGGTTGATTGGAACTGTTGGCCTAAAAATTCTCAAGTAAGTATCAATGGACAAAATTATCACGTAACAGACAAGGGTTCGGCTATCACCGGACGTCGGGCTGACATTTGGTTTGCTAACTGTCAAGACGCCTTTAAAGTAATTGGGATATATAAAATTTCTTTACCCTAGGTTATGAATAAAAAAACTATTTTAAAATTTTTTCTAACTTTAGCTTGGATGCTTTTAATTCCAGGTGTAGTTTTAGCAATTGATACATCCCTACCAACCATTAAAAATCCTTTTGATAGCTTACAAGTAAAAATTCCCGGTATGGCGCGTTTTACAGAACCAACCTTCACTAAAGATGGGACTACTATCAACATGAATGTTAACTGGATAGCAGAATATATTATGGGTGTTTATAGATATGGCATCAGTATTATCGGTATTTTAGCGGTACTAGCCATGGCGATTGGCGGAGTTATGTGGATTTTATCTTTCGGCAATCCCAGCATTGTCGGACAGGCTAAATCTTGGATTACCGGAGCTATTTTGGGCGTAGTTTTGGCTCTAGGATCATACATATTACTCAACACCATCAACGCCGATTTAGTTAGAATGCGACCAATACAAATAGCTTATGTTAAAGATGTCGATAGTTTTGATATTTCTCAAGAGGATTATGATTCTACTCCACCGGAAAATGCCGGGTCTTCTCACGGTGTTCCTCTTTATATGCAAGCCTCAGCTGAAGGTAAAAGTATTTTATATGGAAATTGTGGTCCTAGAGGAACCATCGCTCGTACTGGTTGTGGTGTGGTTTCAACTCAAATGGTCCTGGCTTTTTACGGAAAGGTTATCAGCTTGCCAGAAATAACCAAAGCAGCCGTTACCAACGGGGCTAGAGTTTGTGGTAGTGGTTCAGCCAAATCAGGCCTAATAAAAACCGCTCAAAGCTACGGCTTTGAAGCTAAAGAAATTACTGCCTCTGAAATTCCGGGATATCTAGACAAAAATCAACCGATTGTAGTTTTACTACATGGTCCTTGTATTTATACTGGTGGTGGTCATTATGTGGTAGTAACTGGTTGGCGAGATAAAGCTAAGGGTCAGGTTGATGTTAATGATCCGGCCAATTCTAGAAAAAACGATAGTAGAACTTGGACTGATTTAACTAATTGGAGTGGTTGTAGTTTTGCTGGAGCGCTAGCCTATACACCTTAATTTATTATATTAAACGTTAACGACATGACGATAAAAAAACCTATCACTAATTTTTTAAGCGCTGAAAATTCGGCCTGTGTTGGCTGTGGGCAAATCATTGCCTCGCGCGCTGTAGTTAATACTCTGGGTCCTGACACTATCGTAGTTAATGCTACAGGCTGTCTAGAAGTCACGACCTCGCAATACCCCATAAGCGCCTGGAAACTGCCCTGGATTCATTCTTTATTTGCTAATCCCGCACCACTCGCTTCTGGTGTTTTAGCGGCCCTGCGTTATCAAAATAAAAAGGCTAAAATCTTAATCCAAGCTGGCGACGGCTCTACTTTTGATATCGGTTTTGGTGCTGTTAGTGGAATGTGGAGCCGTCACGACGACATTATTTATGTGTGCTACGATAATGAGGTTTATGCTAATACCGGCATGCAAGCCTCAGCCGCTACGCCTTATGGTAGTCGGACTTCTACTACGCCTGAAGGCAAACTATTAGACGGCCATAAAAAAGACATGATAGCTATAGCTCTCGCACACGGCTTAAATTATGTAGCCCAAACCACCTCTGGCTTCATTGATGACTTAAAAGAAAAAGTTATTAAAGCAAGCCTCACTAAGGGTCCGAGCTATATCCAGGTACTTTCCCCTTGTATTCCCGGCTGGTCGGTCGGTATTCAAGATTCGGCTAAAGTAGCTCAACTAGCGGCCACTAGCGGCCTTTACCCCGGATTGGAATTTATTAACGGCAAGTTAACTAAAGTTATAAAAGCAACTAAGCCAAAAATTAAAGTTTGGGATTATTTGCAATACCAATCGCGCTTTCGTCATTTACCAAAGACCAAAGACGGATTAGCAGTACTCGCCGAACTACAAGCTTTGGCTGACAGCAATATCAAAAAATACGGACTATAACTAATTTCAAATTTAAAATTTAAAAATCTAAAACAATTTTAAATATCAAATATTAAAATAACAAAAAAACGACAATTAATTTATATTTTGTCGTTTTTTAAAATTAAAATATTTATTATTGTTTTGAAATTTAAAATTTGAGCTTTTAAATTATCTAGAGTTTAATGCATTTATTATTTACACAATCTGGTTTATTTTGGTCGGTACAATCACCACACAAAAGAATTTCTGGTGAACTATTAGGCATCCGACAACCGCTTGGCAGTCTTCCGCACTGCGCGCCCTTAGCCGCGCAAGTGGTGGGATTACAAATTTTAATAATTCCCTCATTTGAACCAATATTTCCATAGATATCATTAACCGTGATTTTTAAATCAAAAAAATCAGAATCTCTGCCATTTAATAAAGTAATACTATTAGCCACTAGGGCCTTTTGATTTTCAAAATTTTTAATATCCTCTACTTTTAATTTGTTTGCGCCTGCTGACCAACGCCAACCACGATTATACCAATCACCCCAAGCATTGGCTGGTACTGTATCAACAATTAAACTACTCCAATCAATTGGGTACTGACTGTTAACGGCGAAATAATCCCGGAAAGAGCCTTCCTTGGCTGTAAGCTTACCAAACCTAACTTCAATTCTGCCGTTCCCTGGCGGAGCAATATAACCAGACTGACACACAATGTCTCGTGGGATACCCAAATATCTAGTCTCAAAATTACCACAAAGCCTATAAATATCTGACTTAGGATCCCAAGAATAAGCAAAAGCAAAAGAACCTTCAGGAAAAATTGGATTACCAAAATCCGTAGCATACTTTTTTTCTAGTTCGTTCCAACAGGTGATGGCATCAAAACCCGCCGGACAATTTTTTAATTTATTAATCGGATCTAGGGGTAAACGAACACCTAGAATTCGACCTAAGGTTTCATTCCAGCTAGGCCACACCGAAGTGCTTTTGTTGGGCAAATAAGAACCAGAGGGCAGGGCCGGATATTTTTTATTTTTAACTTTATAGTTTTCTATAGCAAGTTTAGCATCTCGCAAATCAATCATTCTCTTAATATCTCTAATTAATTTGGCCTTCTGGCTGTCACAATACTGGCCATAAGAACACTCGCTATTCAACAAACACTTTTTAACACAAGTAAAGCTACCGCTACCATCATCCTCACAAGCATGATCCATAAATTTTCCCACACAACCCGTGGTTACATCACAAGTCTCCTGACTTTTGGGCTGACAAACTCCTGGATCAGATAATTCGATATTAAATTTCCAATATTGCAAGATTTGTCCAAAAATATCTTTAGTGTTGTCTTCAGCTTCTTGATTAAAAGAGATAATATAGACATTCATATAGAGCCAATCGCCCATCGGGCTAGGGGCAATATTAGCAGCACTAACATAAACCGTTCGTCCATCACGTACCGCATCATAGCCATCCACAACCAAAGATTGCGGGGCACCCTTGATATTAACGTTGTTATAATACCAGGCTAAGGGTGATAAATTTTCTTTATTAGGCATCACTCTAATAGCAATAGCGTCTGGCGAAACATCGGCAGCTCGAACAGGCAGGGACGCAAAGAATAACCCTAAAATGAATAGGAAAATAAACGGATATAGTTTTTTAGTTAAAACAGAAAACATAGATAATTTCAAATTTAAAATTTCAAATTATTTCTGGCAATGCGAACACCAAACCGTCCCTCGTCCCCCCAATTTACTTTTACTTAAAATATTTTTACACTTAAGACATTTTGCTCCGCCGCGTCCGTAAACCTTTAATTTTTTAATAAAATTCCCTGAACTACCTTGTGCGTCACGGTAATTACTAAAAGATGTTCCTCGATGACTAATTGATGATTGCAATATTTTAACAATCGCACGAGCTAAGGCTGCCCACTCTGAATCTTTTAAACTAGCTACTGTTCGACTGGGTAATATTTTGGCCAACCATAAAGATTCATCCGCGTAAATATTACCGATACCTACTACCTTAGTCTGATCCAATAAAGCTGACTTAATTTTAGATTTAGGCTTACTCGCTAACACTAATTTCAACTTTTTGTCGTTAAAATTATTAAGCAGGGGTTCTAAGCCTAAACGCGCAAAAATTATCTCCAGTTCACTGCCTGATACTAATTTAATATAACCGAATTTCCGAATATCATTAAAAAACAACTCTGAGCCATCTGATATTTTAAAAATAACTCTGGTAAATTTATTGGGCAATTCCTCTCCAACACCTGTAATAGGGTGTCCACCAATTATCAAATCTTTTTTACTTCGCCAAATCAGCTGTCCTGTCATTTTCAAATGAATCACCAAGTGTCTGTCGTTTGTTAAGTCAATTATTATTTGCTTACCACGTCTCGAAACTTGTTTAATGGTTTTACCTGTAGCTAATTTTGGTGATCCTAAAAAAGTTTTTTTATTCAAAACCTTGAGCTCCTTGATGGTTTTGTGTGGCAGATACTTAGCTAAATCTCTAACAATAGTTTCTACCTCTGGCAACTCCGGCATATCATTATTATTTCTTTTTCTGACTGAAAAGTCTTTCTATTCTTGGCAAATCATGTTTAGACAACAAGCCATTTTGCGCCCCCTGCTTGCTTAAGGTTGAGGCCGCATTATGAGCGGCTAACCATAAACTTTTTTTGATATCATTATCATAATTGATTAATCCGGTCACAAAACTAGCTCCGAAGGCATCACCTAGTCCCGTGGTGTCTTCTTTTTTCTTGGGCTTAATAACACTCTGAAAATAAAATTCTTTGCCATCATAAGCATCAGCGCCGTGCTCACCATTAGTAATGACCACTATCTTTGGTCCCCAGTCATAAATAATTTTTAACAAGTTCTGAGAACTGGATAAAAAATCATAAGAATCGCCCTTGCGCCCGGTATGACTAACCACCAAATTAACCGCCTCGTCCTTGTTCATAGTTAAAACGCTGGTTTTCTTTAAATATTCTTTCAAACCTTTGTAACCGGCGTTTACCTGTACTTCTCCGGGATTCCAGGCAATTCGCACTCTATCTCCCAAAGAAAATATTTTGTTAAACTCCGGCTTCCAGGCTCCAGAAAAGCTGGTCACAAATAACCACTTAGCGCGTTGCATGGCGGACTGCTCTTTTTTAGTAACTTGAAGTTTAGAGTTGGCTGCTCGATGCGAAAAAGCAACGTGCTCATTGTTGGCACCAATCACAATAAAAGAAAAACCGGAAATTTCGCCAGCCACCCTTTGCATAAAATGAGTATCTACTCGACGTTTCTTAAGATTGGCAACTATTTTTTTGCCTCTTTCGTCAGCTCCGTAAGTAATGATTCCCGCGACCTTAAGGCCTAGAGAAGAAAAACAAACAGCAGTGTTGGCTGCGCCTCCACCAAAAGTCATAGATACCTTGCGAATATCAATTTTAGTTCCGTAATCAAAGGCCAAAAGCTGATTACCAGCCGGATTTTCTTTGTTTTCTAATAAATGATAATCTTCTACGTAAAAATTAATATCCTCCGTCGCTCCACCAACGGTAATAACATCATAAGCCATAAAATTCCTACTTTTATTTATAACTTCATTATATCATAAGCCAAAAGGTTAAAAAAGAGCCATAGACATGATTTACGATTCACGAAAAAATCGCCTTAAGGCGATTTTTAAAATTAAAATTGCGTTTATTCGTAATTCATAAATCTTAAATCCTAAATCGTCAAATCTTTTAAACTAGCCTGAAAAACACCAACTAAATTTTTACCTAGCAAGTAAATATTAGAACTAGTAGCGGTTTTAACAAATAAATCTCCGCTAGCCTCTTTACCTCGCATTGCTTCTTGACCAATAATTAAAACGTTTTTAAAACCATCACCCGTCGCCTCCACTGTCCAATTATTTTTATCTAGTCCCGTATTCTGAGATTTTTGATCCGGAATAGAGTTGGCCGATAACTCCCCCATCAGCGAGGCAATTCTTCCCACCTTATCTTGGTTTAATTTAACCTTGGCGTTGCCAACTAATTGCCAATTAGTCCCCTCTTTTTTCAAAAATATTGAGGTCTTGTTTTGGGTTATCTTAATTTGCTTAATAGTGTCTCCGCCTCCAGAAAAAATACTTAAGTCGCGCCACTCGGCATAATCAAAGGCGCTCCGTAAATCACCACCCACTTCAAAGGTGACATCAGAGTCAGGCTTAGCGATATAAGTATAGCTAGCGCGAGTTAAACCAACGGCTAATTCACTTAAAGTCTTGTCTTTGATCAACAATTTAACACTAAGGCTACCGTCAGTTTTAAAAGTAGGCTTAGTGGTTTTGTCATTGCTAACTATAAACATTTTAGAACTGGTTGCCATAGCCCAATTATTTTTTAAATTATCTATTAAAGTGTCTTCCACATACCAAACTCCCTCGCCAATCACACGCCAACGAGCTCCGTCTTTGTTTAAAACAATTTCTTTACCATCTCTTTTTATTATTATTTTATCGGCTTGAGTTAAATCTACTTGAGCTAACCAATTTTCCTCCTTGGCAGAATCAGTAGTTTTCGGTAACCAAAAATACTGGTAGATTCCCGTCAAAGCTAGAAAAAACAAAAGAATGAGTAGAAGTATAAGATTTTTTTTATTCATAGTAAGAAGATTTACGATTTAAGATTTACGATTTACGAACCGGGACTTTTATAATCTTATAAATATTAACTATTATATTAACAAATGCTTTAATTTTAAATTAATGGGATTTATTCTTAAATCCTAAATCGTGAATCCTGAATCGCGAAGCTTAAATTTCAATAGTTTTGGTTTTTTTTCTTAACCAATAGCGTAACATACCAAAAACTAAAACTGCCACAGTCACACCAAAGACATTAAGATAACGCAATAAATCCTTAGTGCTTTGAGGAACTTCCTTAAGACTACGGCTAGCCAAACGCTTAGAACGAATACTGGCTAAGTCGCTATCCAGTCCTGCTCCATCAAAAATATTTTGTAAAAAGACCAAGTTAACTCCGGAACCAGATAAATAATTATCTTGCATAAAATCGCCATCACCGACGACAAAAATTCTGCCATTGTCTGTCGTCGCCTCGCTATAGACGCTCTTAATTTTACCACTAATAGATACGGCTAAATTATACTGTTTAAAACCTTTGGCTAAATTAAGTGGCTGATTAGGTTGTAAAACCCAATCTTTATCTTTAACTACCGCCTGATCACTAGATTTAGCCAAATAGCTAACCTTAGCGTCCTTATTAATTTTAGCTTCATCTACGTCCAAGCTAGATACCCAGGGTAAAACAACGCCTTCTAATCCTGCAACTAAAGGATTATTTTGGTCAAAATTATTATTGGTAATACGTGGCCAATAAGGATAAGGTAGCGTAAAGCTAACAAAGCCTTGATTAAAAGACACTACTCCAGCCGAAGAATCTGCAACCAAATTATTATTAATCTTAACTCCATATTTTTCTAAAAAATCCAAAACATTTATTTTATTAGCCGTAGCCTTCATGTTGGTATCTACGGTCACGCCATCAACCAAGAATATCAAAGAATTTCCTTTCACCAAAAACTCATCTATTTTTTTCAACTCACCTTCGGCAAAATTTTCTTTTGGGCCAGCTATCACTAAAGTTTTAATATCATCGGCAATCTTATCATTAAGATTAATCGTCCGTAAATCATAGGTTTTAGCTAGTTCCTGACTAGCTTGTTGCATTTGTCCACTCAAATCAACACTGCCATGGCCTGCCACAAAACTAATCGCCGGCATAGAACTAGTTAATTTTTTAAGACGAGAACTTAAATCATATTCAAAATTAGCCGTATCCTGAACTATCGGCATCACTTCACTCTTGTCGTGATAATTAATCACCAAACCCATATAGCCGGCTACCACCTCCAACTTATCTTGGCCATAATCATTAAATTGCAATTTTGGAATACCGGCCGCCTCCGCCTCCGCGCCGTCTTTAGGATCAATATATTCCACCTTAAAATTAGTTGAATAGCTATGGTAATCAGATAAAATATCCACTAATTGCTGACGTACCGGCAAAAATTGACTGGGTAAATTTTTGGAAAAATAAACTTTAACATTAACCACGTCAGGCAAATCTTTAACTATTTTTTTAGTAGCCGGGGTAATAGAATATAAACCACCAACCGTTAAATCCTGACGGAAAAAAAAGTGATACGACAACCAATTAAACGCAATCAAAATACCTACTACTAAACAAATAGCAATAAGTAAATCACGACGATTGGTAAATTGTTTATTTAATTTAAAATTCATACTTATCTAAAATAATTACTACACTTCTCGAAAAAATTTAGGATTTTTCGTTCAAGACGAGCCTGCCTGCGCAGGCAGGGCGGACAAGCAAAATGATTTGAGGCGTAGTATCGCTACGGTGAGAATCGTTTTGTGCCGTCCAACGACGTATTGGACGAAAAAGACAAATTTTATTGCCACTTACGGGCTTCTAAGGCCTTAACATTCAACCAAAGAAATAAACCGATTAAACTGCCATAATAAATAAAATCACGGCTATCCATAACGCCTCGCGCCATGCTAGAAAAACGCTGACCTAAACCAATAAATTGAATCGGACCTACTAAAAATTTTGGTAAACTGACGACCACAAAATCTTCTCCGATAATAAACCACACAAAACAAACCACCGACGATAAAATAAAAGCAATAATTTGATTGCGTGTCAGACTAGAAATAAAGACACCAATAGCTAAATAGGCGCCACCGAGTAACACGGCTCCTAAATAACTACCAATCACCGGTCCCCAGTCCAGCGACCCAAGAGAGGCTACGGTTATCGGTAAACTTAGGGTTAGTGCTAAAGTAATAATTAGAAAAACTAAGGCACTAAAAAATTTAGCTAAGACAGCCTGCCAATTAGTGATGGGTAAAGTTAATAAAAACTCTTCTGTGCCCATCTTTTTTTCCTCGGCCCAGAGTCGCATCGTTAAGGCCGGGGCTAAAAACATAAACAACCAAGGCAAAAGATTAAAGTAAGGTCGCAAACTAGCTTGACCCATTAAGAAAAAAGCTTTAAAAAATAACCAATTACCAACAATCAAAAAGGTTCCAATAAAAATATAGGCAATTGGTGAATTAAAATAAGACATCAGTTCTTTTCTGAAAATAATATAAATACTGCGAATATAATGAGGTTCTCTTTTCATATTACTTGGTTAATTCTCTAAAAATGTCTTCTAAATTAATTTCGCGAGTTTTAAATTCTAAAATCGGCCAACCATGATTCATTAAAGCCAAACTCACGACTTCGCGAATATCAAGACCAGCCTCCACTTGTAAATTGTAAACGTTTAGATTGCTCCCGGCTTCAGCTTGGCTGTCCAAGCTAGCAACGCCCTTAATATTTTTCAAAACCTCAACCACCTGCTCTTTAGGACCTTTGATATGTAAATGAATATCTTGACCACCAGCCATTTTGGCCATCAATTCTTGGGGCTTGCCTTCAGCCACAATTTTTCCTTTATTGATAATCACTACTCGATCACAAGTCGCTTCAGCTTCGGCTAAAATATGAGTAGAAAACAAAACGGTTTTTTCTTTTCCGATAGTTTTAATGAGTTCTCTAATTTCTACAATCTGATTTGGATCGAGTCCGGTAGTTGGTTCATCTAAAATTAGAATTTCCGGATTATGCATAATGGCTTGAGCCAAACCAACCCGCTGACGGAAACCCTTAGAAAGTTCATCAATATTTTTACCAATAACTTTTTGTAAACCGCATTTGGCTATGACCTCTTTGAGGCGTGGTAAAATTTTATCAGCTTCTAAGTCACGGACTTCGGCCACAAATTTCAAGTATTCATAAACCTTCATGTCATCATACAAAGGCACGGTTTCCGGCAAGTAACCAATCTTACGACGAGTGCTAATAGAATTTTTAACCGTATCAAGACCATCTACCAAAATCTGCCCCTCACTCGGATCATAAAATCCAGTAATAGTTTTCATGGTCGTGGTTTTACCGGCGCCATTAGGACCCAAAAAACCCAACACTTCACCCTTAGCTACCTTAAAACTAATGCCATCAACGGCTCGAATAGACCCAAAAGTTTTTACTAGATTGCTAATCTCTATCATAAAAGGATGAATAATATATTTTAGGATAACAAAAAAAAGAAAGTGGCGTCAAGAAGTAATTTCACGCAACATGTAGCACGCAACATACAACAAAACATCTGGCTGTCATTTCGAATGAAGCATAGCGGAAAGAGAAATCGCTTTAAATTTTTAATCATGTTGAAGGGATTCTTCACTCCTGCGGAGTTCAGAATGACAAAGTTGCATTTTTGTTACGTGTTGTGTGTTATGTGCTACGTGATTACTGGGTAAACTCATCTAAAACAATAGTTTTATTAAAAATATCGTTACCTCGCTTAATTTTTATCCCAATTTTGTTACCTGGCTTATAACGCTGAATAACTGATAATAAACCATTAGTATCATTAATTTTAATCGCGTTAATTTCCAAAATTATATCCCCTTCTTGCAGGCCCGCCTTGTCAGCTGGTGAGTCTTGGACGACGGCTGGCTGTCCGGTTTCATCTTTAGCTATTAAAGCTCCGACATTACTACTAGCACCTTTAGCTTCAGCAATATAGGCGTCTAGCATTAAATAACGCACTCCCAAGCGAACCCGAATAATGCGACCAGACTTACGCACGCTATCTACTACACTACGAGCATCATCAATCGGAATAGCAAAGCCCAGTCCAGTCCCGCCTTTATCCACAGCCACATTGACTCCGACAACTTTGCCTTCTAAATTAATTAATGGTCCGCCAGAATTTCCTTCGTTAATTTCGGCATCAGTTTGCAAGACGTTATCCAAAAGCTCTACTCCGCCATTAGGATTAGCAGCAGTTAAACTTCGTCCCAACCCGCTAACAATACCTTTGGTCACACTATTCTCATAACGACCCAAAGAATTACCAATGGCGAGCACCGTCAAACCAATCGGTTGATTACCGCTTTGAGCCATTTCTAGGTAGGGTAAATTTGTATCTTTAATTTTTAAAACAGCTAAATCATGAAGCGGATCGTTGCCAATTAGTTGGGCATCGTAAATCTTTTTATTATTAAGCACCACTTTGTATCTAACCGTATCTGGCTTTCCAGCTGTAGAAATATGCTTATTAGTCAAAATCAAGCCATCGGAGGAAATTAAAAAACCACTACCGTTGCCCTTGTTCATTTCTTTTTGTTCTAAACTTTGGGTGCTGGTTCCGTTAGCATCAATATTAACATTAAGTACACTTTCTTGATCATAAACTACAATGCTAACCACCGCCGGTAACGCTCTTTTAACGGCACGCACAGTCGCCTCTTGCTCGTCTAATTTTAAATTATCAGCTGTGACGGGATTAGGAGTAAATTTGTAACCCAAGGCTAATCCAACAGATAAACAAGTTATGCCAACTAAAGCCACGTTGATTAATCTTTTTTTCATATATTTTTAAAAATAGTAAATTTCAGTCAAATTTTATCGTAAATTATTGAACCTGGCAAGGGTTAAAAAAGCCACCCCAAAATTATTGGGGTGGCTAATTTATCTAAATTATTCGGTAGTTTTACCATCAAAATGCTCTTCAGTGTCAGCTTCGGCCTCAGCTTTAGTGGCATGAACAATACCATCAGCGTGATGAGCCGGAGAATAAATAGTGTACATTTTCAAATCTTCTGTGTCTGAAGTATTAATAACATTATGTTGAGCGCCAGTTGGCACAACAATAGCCGAACCATCTTTAACTTCATATTCATTACCGTCAATGATAACTTTACCCTGCCCCTTCTCAAAGCGGAAAAATTGGTCATTATCCGGATGGACCTCAGAACCAATATCTTCATTTGGCTTTAGACTCATTAGCACTAATTGGCTATGTTTGCTGGTGTATAAAACCTTGCGAAAATTGTTATTATCCAAGGTGTCTTGTTCAATGTTAGCATTAAATCCTTTCATATGATTCTTGTCCCGCCCCGACCTGTCCCGACTTAATATCGGGGTGTCCATCGGGACCGGATTCTTTTAATAATAATGCTTTATTGTATCAAAAAATCAACGATTTGGCAAAGGTTAATCCTAGCAGTTAATCCTAGTAAAAATCTTGACTAAATTAAAAATTTATTGTATACAATACTATTACTACAGAACATTAAAATTTTAAGAGGTTTATAAATGTCACGACTTAATGAAAAAAACTTTGTCCTAAGTGTTGAGGAAAGTGATTCCCCAATAATTCTTACAGTACCCCATGGCGGCATGAGCCAAATGTATAGCTCTTGGTTAGAAAACTTTTTCCGAAAAAGACAAAAACCTGACTATTCTCAGTCAACTGAAAAAATCCCTACTGGTGAAAGGGTCGCGCTTGGCAGAGATGGTCAAATTTGGCACGTGGTTTCGGATATTTTAAAAAATTATTCAACAAATGCCGTAATGGGTCTTATACCAAGAGTGTTTATTGATTATAACCGTTTAATCCCCGAAGTTGCATATGTCGACCAGAGATTAAAAGTATTTTATGACTATTATCATGAGCGTGTTAGTAGGATAATAGAAAAAATAATACTAATCCATGGTAAGGCAATATTGTTTGATATGCATGGTTTTGGCAAGCAACCACTTAATGACAGGACGTTCGATTTCATAATTGGAACAAATGACGGGGAAACTAGCCCGAACAAAATTGATTCTTTTGTTTATGAGCAAATGAAAGATAAATATCAAATTTTCTGTTCCGGCCAAGACGATTTGCCCACCGAAAGCGATGCCTACAAAGGAGATACAACCAATCTTTATTATCATAAAAAATATAATATAGATTCTCTCTTAATAGAAATATCGCCAAAATTTCGCAGTAAAGATGTTGCAAATTCTAAAGAGAACGGCATTAAACTATCTGAAGATTTTGCTCTTTGTTTTAAAGAATTAGAAAAAAGACTAGGAAACTAGTCTTTTTAATAATCAATTCAAAACTTTGCTTTATTTATGACCGGAAACTTAATCTTGGCACGCAATCATCAATCAAAGCCTATCTCTTTAAAAAAAGCTTTTGGCTTATTAACTCGTTTAATGTTTAAGATTTGGCAGACATCAGGAATTTTATATAAATCTGCTATATTCTTTCTAAAACTTTCTCTGGAAAAAATTCCCAAATTATTAGCCTCAGCAAATGCTATTAAATAGGTATCAACTTCTGATTTGCCAGTTGTAGCATCTATCATTCTATATTGATTATTTATTTCAACGCCCCTAACTCTATATTCGTTTTCCAGCTTTGTAATTAAACCACTCTTATTTAATTCTTTAAGCCATTTTATTAATGAATTATTATCATGGTCATATTTTACCTCTTTTACTACGACATCAAGAAGCACCCAATCACCAAACTCTAACGCCTTGCTTAGTTTTAACCAAAATTCATTATTCCAATTCAGAGATATAGGTTTCCAGAGGGATAGATCAATTAAAACGTTTGCATCTACTAAGTACTTAATTTTTGTCTGATTATCTGTCATACGCTTTCCACTGAAAAACTAAGCAGGTTAGACGCCTCTATGTAGCCTATTTTATTTTCAAAGTAATAACTAGCAACAACCCTGTTATAAAGACCTCCATTCGAGTCTTTCATGTTATTAACATAATTTCCACCACTTTCCTTTTTCTTGTTATTCTTAGCAATGAGGTTGTGCTCTGTTTCATCTTTGATCTCTTGCTCTAGACTCCAACTTCGTTCTTTACGAATTTTATTCAAATCTTTCAATCTATAGAAAATAACTAATTTGCTGACCTTGTAGGTTTCAGCCAGAGCATCTATGTCTGATTTATCATAAAAGGGTTGAGTTAGATCATTCTTAGGAAGTAACAACTCGGCGGCAACTTTGTTGCAGAAGATTTCCTCTTTATCAACTTTAGCATTAGTCTGTCTAAAATATAAGGTGTTAGATATGGCTTCGGTTTTTCTGAATAGGTGCGCAAGCTCGTGTATCAAAGAAAAAATCTGAGCCGCTACAGCATCTTTTCTGTTTAAAATAATAAAAGGGCAATATTCATTCGACACAAAAAGACCTCTCATGGCTCGAACTCCAATTTTGTGATACGAAATGGTTTTACCGATAAATATGCCGTGATCTTCGGCCCTTCCTATTAAGTAATTCAAAACCTTTCTAGAGGAATACTCTCCTGAAAATTTCTTAATATCCTTAATACTAATATTTAGTTTTTCTTTAATAAATACTGCTAGTCTTTCAGGGTCATCAAAATTCTTGCCACTACCCAGTAGAGTATTTTTCTTGCCATCTTTTTTCAACCTTATCTCAAGCCACCTCTGTCTTTTGATTACTAGGTTGATGAGTTTATTTACGCCCTCGTCTTCTTCGACTTCTTCAATAATCCTGTAATCTGGAATGGACTTGTTTCTTTCAATCAAATCTTTAGAAAAGAAAAGTAGCTCCTGAGTATAATAAATTTTTGCCAGCTTACTTACCTGTACCCAAGTTGGCAAGTCTTCACCACTTTCCCATTTTGCAATTAAATCAACTTTAGCCTGAGAAATTTTTTTAGAAGCAACCAAAGTACTTAACCCCACGTTTTCTCGTGCGATTATTAAATTTTGTATATTAATAAATTCAACTTTGTTCATTTATACTTTTTAAATGCTTTAATCTAATTATAGCAATAATCAAGACATGCTTCAATAATAAAAACCCGCCTTGTTTAATTAATAGAAAATTTATGATTTTTTAAACAACAATTTCCAACCCAAATAAATTCCAAAAATTACGCTTAAACCGCCGGCTAGATAAAAAATTATTTTAGCTAACCCGGGCGAGGCGGTTTCTTTTTTGTTGACCGGGGTGGTCGAGGCTGTGATTTTATCGCCCAAAATTTGAGTGGAAGCTGGGGCGGTGGCTTTGATATTTTTTTGAACTATTTTTGCTCCGGCTGTTGATTTAACTAAAACTTTAACCGGAGCCGAAGAGGTTGGCGTGCTAATTAAATTAATTGGCTCCGGATTGGTCGCGACGAGGTCTGGCTTGGGCTCGCTGGTTTCTTCGATTATTTTTTTATCCAAAGTGCTACTGGACACTTCTTTATTCACCTCAATCTCCACCGTAGAGGTGGCTTGAATAATTTCCGGAGTGGAGCTGGCCACCGGCGTCGGAATAACTTCGGCCGTCGGGGCCAGAAGCGCGGGCTTAGCAAAATCATTTAAAATATTGCCCCAACTTTTATTTAAACCGGCTGGTATCGCGTAGGCCGTCGCCCACAAACGAGTATTAAGATCAGTGGACTGATTTTCTAATCCCCCATCGGTCATCTGTTTGGTAGCCAAAAAATTAAGCGGAGTTTTATTGTCTTTCGTCCAAATAGTTAAGGGTTCGTTAAAAGTTGAAATAGTCTGAATCGCCCAGGCTGTCGAAAAAACATTTTGATTAAAACTAGCATCTGTGGCTTGGGTTTGTTGTAGCCAATTTTTAGCACTTACTAAAGATTGGTTTACTAAAGCAATTTGATTGGCATCTAAATTACCATTAGTCTTAGCCAAGCTTAGAGTTTGTATTCCGGCTGAGGTTAAATCCACATTACCCCAAGAACCATCAGTACTTTGTGCGCTCACAATAAATTGCAAAGATTTATCAATAATTGGCTCACCCGATTTCCAACCAGCTTTTAATAAAACTAATAAAGAAAAAATGTCATCATTAAAATTAGCGCTGTCGCCGATTTGTTGACCATCAAAAGTGTCGCTAATTTTTTTAATATAATTTACATTAGTGCCATCATAAGGACTAATACCCAGTGCCATTAACGCCATGGCTCGCCTATCCAAATCCGTCACTCCCACCGCCGAAGCAGTATCATAAGAACTGGTTTGCAAATATTCTTTCAATTTATTTTTTGCCAAGCTCTCATTATAGGCGGACAGAGCAACAGCTGACCAATCAGAATAAATCACCGAAGTACCAATAGAACCATCGCTATTTTGATTACTCGTTAAAAAATCAACTCCTTTGGCTACATCAAAATTAATCGGGGCGACATATCCACCGCCACCGGAGTTAGTTGGTGGGGTTGGTTCTTCTTCCTTTTTAGCTACTCCTGTCACAGTAATTTCAGGACTATCTAACCAACCACTCTTTTTGGCGGTAATAGCATAAGGAGTGGTTGTGCTAATTTGTAAATCATAACTACTTCCGGTGCTGGTGGCCGTGACGCCGTTAATAACAAATTCACAATCCGTGGCTGTTTGCCAAGTCCAAGCCATCACATCAAAATAAACCGCACTCAAAGTGGAAGTTGCATCAACCTCAGGTGTAGAAGTAGAAGCGCTAACTTTTAGAGGGCTAATACCGTAAGCCAATAAAATATTTTCATTCTCAACTAAAGTGTGTTGATTTAAGGAGGTCGCACCCGGCTCATTATTGCCATACCATAACCAATAATTATCATCGGTGCCATCATACTCATTAATACTATTCAACATAACGCCGAAGCTGGACCAAGTTGAACTAGCCGTCCAGCTTTTGCTCGCGCTTAACTGATCAATGGCGCACCAAGCATTGGTCGTTAACTCCTCTCCTTCATTACTATTAAGACAAGGACTAACGGCAAAATTATCATCAAACAAAACCTGATTATAGGTGACTACTTTCAAGTGAACATTTGTGGTCGCCTCAGCTAAAGACGAAGCAGTGTTAACAAAAAAACTCAAAACAACTAAAACTAAAATGACGAATTTAAAATTGCGGTTTTTCATATTTCCAAGAAATTAAATTATTAGGTTTTAAAACATAATTGGAAATGCCAACACTGGCTGATTTTCCGTTTATATAATAAAACCAAAAAGTATTTTTAAAAGAATTATTTTTAACTCCGTTAATGGATTCTACAAAAAATCCTAAACCTGATGAATCCTTGCCTGAAAAATCAAAATCTCCACGCTTTTTCAAAGCCATCATTAAATTATAAACCGTTTGATTGGCTGGCAGATTAATTTCATAATATTTATCGCCTACTGCCAGCTTATAGGTATCACCTGTAACCATCGGAGTAGTGGTAGCAATAACCACTTGGGAGTTATCCTCATTTTCAATTAGTTTGGTTTCTTTTTTTGTTTGGCTCTTAGCTTTAGAAGCTTCAATTAAATTTTGGTTAGACGAAGTTGCTACTGGCAAAGATTTAGTAACTGACTCAAACGCCTTTACTGTTATATCTTCATTTCTTAAATTATTTTTAAAATAAAAACTACTCACCAAAGTTAAGCTCATAAAAAACAAAAATAGGGTAAAGGCTATTTTATTGGTTTTCACAAAATCTAACATAAACAAAAAAATCTTTCCCATAAGGAAAGACCATAATTAAAAAAATTATAGAAAGTCCTGCTCGGGATCGTTTCATTATTATTATGCTATTTAATATTCGGACTCTACTCCACCCAAGGCGGACATTACCGTTGCGGCACAGTCGGGGAATCTGACCCCACTTTCTGCCCCCTAAAGAGGGCTCGCTTAAAGCGATAAATAGCCATTATTTTGATTAACTAAAGTTTATACTTTTTAACCAAAAAAGCAAATCTCAAAAAAACCTAATAAAAACCCACATATCACTAAAATAAAGCTCAAAGCCCTTTACAAATTTAAAAAACTATGCTGTAATTAGGCTTTATTAATCCCCCAAGCCTTGAGCTCGGGGCAGAACTCGAACTTAGCCTTTGTCATTCATTTGCAACTGCTTTAGATCTCGGGTTGCAAATAAGGAACTCGCCAAACACGTTTTCGCGACTTCCTCAAAATTATGACAAATATCACTCAAGAAGTGGTAGGCTTTGATGGTCTCGGCATTGAGCCGAAAATGTTGGAAATGTTGGATGCTATGAAATTCACCATTCCAACCCCCATTCAAGTCAAATCCATTCCTCTCACAACCGAAGGCAAAGACATTGTCGGTATCGCTCAAACCGGTACCGGTAAAACTTTGGCTTTTGGTATCCCCTTAATTCAAAGATTGGCCAAAACTACTGGTCAGGCTTTAATTTTGTTACCAACTCGCGAACTAGCTATTCAAGTCCAAGCCGACTTAAAAGAATTGGCTCGTGGTTATGGTTTACACACCGCTCTTTTAATCGGTGGGGAACCTATGGGCAAGCAAATTTTTGCTTTACGCAACAATGCTAAAATTATCATTGCTACTCCAGGTCGCCTCATTAACCACCAAGAAAGACGCACCGCCAATCTTAACACCGTTAAAATTTTAGTTTTAGACGAAGCCGATATGATGTTCGACATGGGCTTTGAACCACAACTTAGAAAAATTTTAAAAACCTTACCGGAACAAAAACAAACCATGTTATTTTCTGCGACTATGCCACCTGAAGTGGTAACTGTTATTACAAAATACATGACCATGCCGGTACGTATTGAGGTTGCTCCAGCCGGTACTCCAGCGGAAAACGTTAGTCAAGAAATTATTGTCTTAAAGGCTGAAGATAAACGCACCCAACTGGAAAAAATCTTAAAGGATTACACCGGTTCCATTTTAATTTTTGCTCGCACCAAACACGGCGTCAGAGATTTATGTAAATATTTAAAGGCTCTTGGACATAACAGCGCTGAAATTCACTCTAATCGTTCACTCGGCCAACGTCGCGAATCTTTAGACGGCTTTAAAGCTGGAAAATTCAGAATTCTCGTAGCCACCGATATTGCCGCTCGCGGATTAGACGTTAAGGGCATCGAAGTAGTTTTAAATTATGACTTACCAGAAAATATTGAAGATTATATTCATCGCATCGGTCGTACCGGTCGCGCTGGCTTAACTGGTAAAGCTATTTCTTTTATTACCGCTTCTCAGACTAAGAGTATTGGTAAAATTGAAAAATTAACCAACAAGAGCATTCCTTTAACTAAATTAGTAGACTTTGAAATATCTTCATCTAGATCTGGCGCTTCTCGCTTCGGCGGTGGTCGCAGTGGTCGCAGTGGAGGTAGTCGTCCTAGCCGATTTGGAAGTTCAGCTAGACCAGCTTCCAGAGACCAGTCTCGCACACCCTTTAACAACAGTCGACCAAGTGGCGGTGTTAATTTTCGACGCGACGTAGCCTTCGGCGAAGGCAGTCAATCTTCTTACGCTCCAAGCAACCCTAGACGCGCTGGAAATTCTTATGAAGGCAATTCTCGACGCGAGGGAGCTTTTTCTAACGGAGGCGGTCAGTTTTCCTACGCTGGTAGCAAAACTGTTGGTAGCAAATCCGATGATAAACGTTTTAGCAAAGACCGAGGCGCCAGCGACAAACGTTTTGGTAACGACAGACCCAATGGCGACAAACGTTTTGGTGGTAGCCGACAAGGTGACAGAAATAGTCGTCCTTCCTATGCTGGTAGTAAGCCTAGTGGTAGTAAATACGAGGGTAGTAAACCAAGCGGTAGGAGCGGTCAATCATCTTACGCCGGCAGTAAACCAAGTGGTAATAGATTTGGTGGAAGCAGACCAAGCGGTAACAGATTCGGTGGCACTAAACCATCCGGCGGAAGTCGCCCAAATCGTTCAAGATAAAATTTATCAATCAAAAAACAACCCAAATCAATGGGTTGTTTTTTGATACTGAAAATTTATTTTTTCTTTCTCTTAGCGGCTCTGGCTTCTAACATTGTTTTTTTAATAGCCAATCTCTTGGCGGTCTTGTGTGAATGGGCTGGCTTTTTCTTGCCAACTCCGGTTGCTCTTTTGGCCATATTTTTTAATTAAAATTACTTAAATTTGTTGTTATTCTACACTTAAAACCTTAAACAGTCAATAAGTTTAGAAACCCATAAAGCCACCTGAGGCCTCATCTCCCGCCTCGTCTTTGGTCGCTGTTAATTGTCCAGCTGGTGTTGTGCCAAATAAACCAGCTAAAAAGGCTGATTCTTTTTCTCGACAATATTGCAACTTATAATCTGTTACCTTAGCGCCAGTTTTAATTGCCTTGTAAATAAGTTTGGCATTTTTACAAATCTCGGCGTCAGTATACTGCAAGTGAGCCGGCACCTTACTAATGTAGGTTATTTGACCATATTTTAAAGGTTGACCACTAACCAAGGTGACTGGATATTGTCCGGCATCCTTATAATATTCCTTTAAAGCTTCTCGTAAATAATCTATATCAGAACTAACCTTATTAGAAATACGAATATTATTGTTGCTTTTAGCTATGACTGGGCGTGGACGATTATTTTCTTTTTCTAGGTCCTGATATTGCTTTTGTCTTATTTTTAAATTTTTAGCTCTTTGAGTCTTACTATTAGTTTGTTTGCTATCAAAAATTCCTCCTGGAGTAGCAACGTTTACTCCAGCTGGAATAGAGCCAGAAGAACCCTCCAAACAATATTCCAAGGTATAAGCTGTTCCCTTGGCATTGGGCTTATATTTATATGGTTTATTATAGCAAATACTATCCTTAGCTTGAGCTACGGCTGATGGCACCTTGGACATATAGGTAAACTCTTTAAAAACGATTGGTTGACCACTGGTTATTTTGGTCGGATATCTACCAGCATCGTTATAATATAATTCCGCAGCTGTCATAATTTGTTTCACGTCGGAAACTGCGCGCGCATCGCGGGCTTGCTCTCGACTACCTTCCAAAAGATCACCAAACGTCTGGCTTTTTTCTGGGGCTGCTACATATAACTCTGGGTCATTAAATCTACTTAAAACCACCGAGGCTTTAATTGATCCATTATATGAATCACTTTCGTCTACAGTAGTTTCTATGGCAACAGACACGGCCTGATCGCTGACTATTAATTCTCCAGTTTCAAAACCAATCTTTCCAATACTATCCGTCATTGAAGCAACATCATCTTCATTTATTGTTTCTCCGTCTATCTCCTTAATCGCCTTATAATAATTAAGAATCTCTGGTTTATTGAGCTTAAATTGATAAGCTTTGGCTGGTTGATCTTGTAGTGTGGTGTCAGTAGCCTCTCCAACTAATTCAAAAATATTAGCCTCATAAAAAGCAGCTTTTATTCGTTCACTTCTAATTGTTTTTTCTTCTAAAGACATTTCTTGATCACTATTTAATGAATCAGAAATTGGCACACCTAAAAACTGAGACATCATTCCAAGACTTCCTTCGGCATAATTAGCGGGATTATTGACAGTGTCAGCGGAAGACTTATACCAAACACCCAAAATTTTAGAAAGATCTATAAAATCACCCAAATATTCACTAACATCTCCCAGGCGCCAATAACTAGTTTTGTTGGCGGCCTTATATTTATAAGAGCCTTTAAAAGTGAAGTTTTTCTCGCCCAACCAACTTTCCAAAAGATTGCCATTATACTCTAAAGACATGCCCGTAGCGCTATCGGTGGTGGCAGGATTATTTTGATCCAAAACCACACCGTTCATACTAAAATCAATCGTATGCTTTTCTCCGCTATCAGCTAAATTCTCAAAAACAATCGTGTTTTTACTGTCATAAAAAAATGACTTAGCTTCGTCAATTTTTTTAAATATGCTGTTAATTTCCGGGCTAGAAGCTTGAGCTCTTAGGGCAAAACCAAAAACACCCAACATCATTGAAGTCGCAATAATTTTTTTAATCATAAATTAAGTTTTTATTATAGTTAGGAAACTATCTTGATTATAACAGGTTATCCGAGCAATAACAAAATCTTAATTTTCGTATCTAATTAAAAATTTCTCGAAAGAGATGATATAATTAAATTTTTCACGTGGACATTTTGCTCTATTTCTGTTATGGTGAAATAAAATATGTCATCTCTATATACTACTATTCTTCTACCAACTCGCACTCAACCAGATACTCTGGTAGCTATTTATATTCTCAAAAAATACGGTCAAGAAAAATTTCCCGGCATTGAGACAGCTCATATTGAAGTTAGACAAACTCTAAAAAGCGATGAGACCGAAGAGTCTTTGACTAATGCCGGTTGCCTCTTAATAGATTTGGGTGGTGGAAAATTTGATCATCACAATAAAGACCAAAAAACTACCGCTTCAAATTTGGTGTCTGATTATCTAGGAGTACGCGAAGATGCTTCACTGGCTAAATTACTGGAATACGCCGAACGTGATGATTTCTATGGCAAAGGTACCATGTCCACAGACCCGATTGATAAAGCCCTGGGCTTGTCAGGTATTATAACCGCTTTAAACAAAAGCTTACCGCAAGAACCGGAAAAAGTTGCCGACTATATTTTGCCGTTACTTTGGGCGCATCACGCCGAAGAATTGCGTCGCACCGAAGAACTGCCTCAAGAATTTGCCAAAGCCCTGGAAGCCGGTCTAGCTCAAGTTTTTACAGTCAAACAACGAGCCAAAAATCTTAGAGTAGTTTTAATTTCTTCCAGTAGTGGTTCTTTGCCAGGATATCTAAGATCACAGCAAGGTGGCAGACACGACGTGGTGGCGCAACAAATTCCTTCGGGCCATGTTAATATTTTAACCAGACCGACTAAGCGGGTTGATTTGCGTTCTTTGGCGGCCCTCTTACGACTCAAAGAAAGTGGCCAAGAATATGTACCACAAATTAGTCTCTGGGATTATGCCCAAACCGGTAGGTTTGAATCGGTCCCTGAGTGGTATTTTGATCCAGCTACTAATTCCCTGCTAAATGGCGGTTTAAACCCCAAAGAGGTTTCTCCAACCAAAATTAGTCTAAGTGATATGCGTCAAATCCTGGAAGATGGGCTTAGCGAAAGGATTTGGAGCCCGCAAAAACGCTAAAACACTACCTTTAAAGTAAACTTTATTGCCCCGCCTAAAACGGGGTTATTTTATTAAAAAAGCTAAAAATAGAGACAAATTAGCCTACTATTGACTTTTTTATCAAAGTATGCTATAGTATGTCAATAATTTGATATTTTAAAAACAGGCAAAATTAAATAAATTTGTCTTATATTCACAACTATTTACAGGAGTTATCATGCAACAGTCTACAGTAGAACAGAACAGCAACAGCTACAAAGTAGTAGCTAGCTTTGAGAACGTAAAAGTTCGCGTTCCCAAATTGGGAGCAAAGTGGTCCGGTGGTATTTATAACGAAGATTTGAACACCATATCTTTCCCCTTCGGAGACAAAATATCATTCAACGCCACAAAGGCCGTAAATCATCAACCAGGAAAAGCAGAAAAAGTTTTCATTCAAGTAGGGCAACCTATTGAAAACAACATCATTCTGAACAAATTTTTCCACAATCTTTCAATGGATGATTTTGGAAAAAATATCTCCGCTAAGGTTGAGGTAAAAATTAAAACTGTTTCCGGTAAAGGAGAATTCACTTCTTTAACCATAACCAAGACAGTTTCTAAACCAACCCATGAATTGAAAATCAATTCAAATAAGGGTTATACAGTATCAATTAATGGTACAAATCAAAATATTGATTTTGCTCCACTTAATGGAGAAATCAAATAAAATCTCTAATTTGAGATTTAAGCTCTAACATATACCCTACACTTCCTTTTGGTCGTGTAGGGTTTTCTTTTTGTTTAGTGTTAAAATTAGCAATTTTTGACTTTATTAGCGTTTTATTGTAACATTTTCTATGTATTCGGGGATCGTCTAATGGTAGGACAGCGGCCTTTGAAGCCGTGAATCGGGGTTCGAATCCCTGTCCCCGAGCACTAAAACAAAACATCCCTTGCGCTCAAGGGATGTTTTGTTTTAGTATTAGGAATAGAAGGGATTCGAACAGGTTGCGAGCGAGATACGAGGAGGAGCGGGAGCGACGACGAGTAATCGAGCGACGCTGGACGCGACCAACGGAAGCGTTCAGTGGCAACCCAGGACAAGTGAGTGAGGCGCAATTCGGGCGCCGAGTGAGCGCGAAAATCCCTGTCCCCGAGCATTTGTTCGTGGTTTATAGAAAATTATGGAAGATAATTTTATAGACGAACAAGCTAAAATAGTTTGGGATTACATGCTGATGCACCATGAAATCAAGCCCATGGATGCGATTTTTGCGCTTGGTTCAAATGATATCAGGGTTGCCGAGCGAGCGGCTGAATTATATCTGCAGGGTTATGGCCAATACGTAATCTGCGCCGGAGGCAATGGCAAGGCCTCTGATTTTACCAAACCGGAAGCAGAAGTTTTTCGGGATGTGATTATTGCCAAAGGCGTGCCAGCGGATAAAATAATTATTGAGCCGAATTCAACTAATACAGGTGATAATGTTTTATTTGTTAAAAAACTTCTTGCAGAAAAAGGCTATAATTTTAAATCTTTTATTTTAGTGCAAAAGCCTTATATGGAAAGAAGGACCTTCGCCACTTTTAAAAAACAATGGTCAGAGCCGGAATGCGTCGTAACTTCGCCCAATATTTCCTATGAAGAATATAGTAAAGATGAAGAATTTAAAAAAAGATTTATCAATGTGATGGTAGGAGATTTAATTCGTATTAAAGAATATCCTAAACTAGGATTTCAAATTGAACAAAACGTGCCTGAGAATGTTTGGGGGGCTTGTAAGAAGCTTATAGATTTAGGCTTCAATAAATATATACTTTAATTTTTAGAAAATTAATCTTAATAATTAGCCAAAATAGTTCGGAAGCCGTCCCTATACCCGAGCATAAATAAAAAACCCTCAATATTCAATATACATGAGGGTAGAATTATTCATTGGTTAAACGTCTCAAAAACCTTCTCCTGAAAAGCTTGCTGAACCTCCTTAATTTTTTGTTCGGCGATTCTTTGCGCTTCATTTCTGATGACATCTTGAGTATAGCGATAAATTTCTTCTAAGAGCGGTTGGCCACTAGCTTCTTCGGCTATAAAAAGCTGGGTCAAATTTTCTTTGCTGGCTATTTCGACACTGCACTTAACGGCTTCATAAATCTTATCTTTATCAAATCTTTCGCGACGCAGAAACCTAGATTCTGCTTCACAAATCAGCAGTTCTGATTTTTTGGTTATCACAACCTCTTTAATGACACCTGCTCCTGCAGTGAAATGATAACATTTGATTCTGAAAATTTTTGTCTTCTCATTAATGCCACTCGGCAGTTGAGCTTTTTGCCAATCTACCAAAAGATAACTATTAGTGTAGGGGATGTTTATTAATTCTTCAAGAGTGCAAAAATGTGCATTCTTATTAAAATGTTCACTCCTTGAAGACTTGAATGATGATAAAAACTCCTCGTCATTATGCTTAAGAACAAGGGAATAGCAAAACAATAGAAAATCTAAGACTATTTCCGCCCAATTTGCGGGTGACATGTTTTTCCCCCGCAGTTTATTTTCGATTAGACTAATCATGGTTTCCATTTTTTATTAACCTTTTTAAAGTGCTACAACAATAAATTAGATTTATTACAATAGATTACTATTTAAATTAAGTCAATATGCGCAAATTCATCCCATCGAAATTATAAAAAATAATAAATTAATATTGATTATTAGCCAAAAAAATTCTAATCCCTGTCCCCGAGCATAAATAAAAAAACAGCCCAAAATGACTGTTTTTTTATTTTTTGTATCTGGCTAATGAATAATGTTGGCGAGACGTAATAACCAAATAAAGATGCCAATCTCTATAAAGAATAATCCGAGACCAACTGGCGACCCCCAGCTAAACCAAGAACCCCAAGATCTCCAATGTTTACGCCATTCCTTATGATCCTGATACCAGTCATAATAAAGCTCTTTTTCTTTTTCCTTTTTTTCTTCGTTTTCCATGTTTTTTATTTCTTGCCTTAAGATTTATATCATTCTATCCAATCGACCTTTGGCTTTGGATAACCGGGAGCCTTTGATTTTACTATTTTAGTGTTGAATCCCTGTTATTCCACAAAGGCGGGGCAGAGAGCGTATTTCAACATAATTATCATATAATTTTTATAAAACAATTACAAATTAACTACATGCAGAATATAAATTTCAATAAATACTTTAATCTTGATGATTAGTCAATAAAGTTCGGGAGCCGTCCGCGTATCCGAGCACTAAAACAAAGCATGACTACGAAAAATAACAAAAATCCCGCGACAACCTTGTTGTTTTGCGGGATTTTTGTTATTATATTGGAAAATAGTTAAAATAAATCTATGAACAAAGTAACACATTTTGAATTTCCGTGGGATGATAAAGATCGAGCTAAAGCTTTTTATCAAGATGTGTTTGGCTGGAAACCATTTGAGCGGGAGCAATTCGGCTACACCAGTTGGCAAACCGGACCTATTGATGAAAAAATGCAACCGACTGAAGTCGGATTTATCAACGGCGGTTCCAGCAAGCGCGACCCGCAAATGCCTTACCCCATGTTTTATGTTGATACGGAAGACATAGACGCGACACTTGAAAAGATTGTCGCTCAAGGTGGAGTGGTTGTGCGCGGCAAAACTCCACTCGGAGAAAACGGCGCTATGGGATTCTTAGCTTGGTTTAAAGATTCCGAAGGCAACATTCTCGGTCTATCTCAATACAAAAAACAGACCTAATACTAAGACATCAATGACAAGTTTTAAGTTGTAAACTTTTAACTAAAAAACTTCCAACTATATCCAAACTCTGAGCATAATTTAAAACACAGTCCTCTCTTTGAACTGTGTTTTAAATTTATCGTGTTTTAATTACTGTGCGGTATTATAAATTTTTTGCATTTCGTCAATGCCGGCTTTAGAGGTGATTGATTTAGCTTTCGGTACTTTGACTTTAGTTGTGTCATAGGTGTATTTGCAGGTCTGATAAATAGGCATAAAAATATTATCAGCTAGATAATTAACACTGGCCTCAGTCTTGAGCCATTGCTGAGTATCCTCATTAATATAAATATTAACACTAAGCAGGGTTGAGCCGGACGGAGTTGATGGGCCAAAAGTATTATGAATCAGGCTATCGGTGCCTTCTTGAGTAGCCGTAGCTTTGTAAACAGCCACGCGGGTAGCACCGCTCTTGTCCCAATGATCAAAAACTATAGTACTCTTATCAATGCCATGGACTATATTATCACTTTTAGCACTCTGGAGCATACTCTTGGTCAAATCTTTTTCTTGAAACACTTTCCAGACTTTACCGGACTTATCACTAGAATAATACAATAATGTGCCGTTGACGACGGCATTCATCACCTTAGTGCCGTTATTGATGGTAGTTTTGGCTCTGGCCATCGAAATTTTGGTTGGCGAGGCAAAGGCATTAATTTCATGAACTCGGAAAACCGGGATGGCTTTTTGATTTAAATAATCAAGCTGTGCCTGTTCATCTGCAGTTAGGGTTTGCGCGGCCGTGGCAAGACCTGCGGTAATATTACATTCGCTAGACCAATTAGTAGCCGATGAAGTTTTTTGCCAAGCAACCTCACTAAAGTTATTGCCGGCCGGAGCGCTTTCGTACCAAGTGTCAATGGTGGCGGAATTATATTTGGTCGCTTTGCCTAAAACCCCAGCCGTAATAATTAATTGATAACCCTCCTTAATCGTCACAGCCTTACCCTTAGTCGGAGTCACAACCACCGTGCCTTTAATGACGGTAACGGTAGTAATGTTATCTGTTTCATCAATTAAAAATTGGGTACCGCGAACACTGATTGAGGCTCCACCATGAGTCCGGATTTTAAATTTACTATTAATGGCGACTTTCTCTAAAAAACGAAAAGTTCCGTTGACTGTTTGCCAAGTGAATTGGTCAATGTATCTAATAAATGAACCGGCCTTGAGATAAATGCTCTGATTAGGCGTGACAATAGTGGCTCCTTGATTGTCCGGCGTAGTAAATGTTCGGCCGGGTTCAAGGTCGGGAGCGCTATAGGATGGAGCAATCATTGTTGGATTAATATCCGTTGGATTGATGTCTGTTGGATTAATGGTCGTTGGATTAACCGGTGTCGCCTTGATGGGAGTTGGCTTGGTAGGAGTTGGCTTAATTGGTGTCGCATTAATTGGAGTTGGCTTAATTGGGGTCGGATTAATTGGTGTTGGAGTAATAGTGTGCGGAAGAGGTATCAACTTTTTTTGTTGTTCGGCATAGGTCGTCTCCAAAGCCATTATTTCAATCCAGACTTGATTTAATCTTTCAATGGCGCGAATATTGTAGGCTCTTTTAAGTGAATCCGCAGTATCATAGTCGGCATTTTTAACTTGATTGACGACCGAATTAAAATCATCTCTATTAGTGACAATACTGGCATCATAAAGCGCTTTAGCTTGGGCATAAATGCTGGTGCCATATAATCTTTTCACTTCTGAATCTACTTGCGTATCTATAGCTATTCCTTGTTCTTGCGTTTGTGCAGTGGTGCCGGATGAAGCTACAGTGTTTTTTGAAGAAGGCGTAAAAGTTGCGCCTGATTGACCGGATGAACCAGATGAACCTGCGACCGGTCCCGATGCTTCGACATCAGGAATACACATATCATAACCAGAAGCCTGAGTGCCCCCTGAAAATGTATGGCTTCCCGTCGGACAAGTTATTAAGGCGAAAGCAAAATTAGGAACGCTTAAGATGGTAACCAAAACAATACCTAAAATACGAAAATTTTTTTTCATAAATTTAAAAATTGTTCAATTGATAATATTTTTGGCCTTCGACCTTTATTTCGGCCAAATGAATAGAAGACTAGCTTTATTATATCTCATTTTCCTACGAGAGTAAAAAACACCACCAAATTACAGAATCAAACCCTCGCTTCAAGATCCAATCCCCTTATTATTATCTTTTACTTGACAAATATACTTAAATGATGTATAATATTTAACCATTTAGTTATTTGAAAATTTCATAAATTTACCAATAAATACAAGGAGTCTCTCATGAAAAATGGCCTAATTTGGCTAATCGTCTGTCTAGTAATGTTCGGAGCTTGTAAAAAGTCTGAACCAGCTAAACAGCAAGACACGCATAAAAAAGTTGTTCTACGTGAATCAAGTTTGGATTATGATGTCCTGCCTGAAATCAAGAAAGCACAAGCCCGACTCTACAAGAGTGAGGCTGGCTATACCATTAGCACTATCGATCATTATGAGAAAGTCAAAGTTGTTGCCAAACCAGTTAAGCTAAAGCAGGGCAAACATGCTACTCGTCCAGCTAAGGCAAAAGTGAAATACATCACCAAACATTGGCAGACCAGGGATCTAACGGACTACAATATCCTTTTAGCAGTTCAGAATACCCGAACCAAGAACAAAGTTATTGACCTCGTTAAATTAACCGCTAAAGGTGCCAAGGCTCCGTCTGGTTATACAGTTAGTTCAGCTAAGTCTAATGGAGTTAATACTGAATTCCTTATCGTCTGCCCAGCTGGTTACGTAGTATTGGCTCTCAGAAGAGTGGTGCAACAAGGCAAGGGTTGGAAAGAAGTAGTCTATACACCCTACACCAAGGAATTAAATACCGCCTCTGTTCGCCAAGCCGGTCTTAATTATTTGCAGTATCGATTCAAACAAGCCAAGGATGATCTACAAAAAAAAGGAGTTAAGTCACTAGCTTACGGTGGGTTGATTGTTGATCATATTCCCGATTCGGTTGCCATGGTTCTAGCTTTAATTGAACACATCGATCCAGCCCGTTTCCAATCTGGTACACCAATTGAGCAACTAATAAACGAAGCTTTAATTATTGATGGTGCCAACCAAAGCATGGCTTATACTTATGCTGTATCGAAAGCTGGCGCTCGTGGATTATTTCAATTTATCGAATCGACTTATTATAGTATCGCTAATCTTTATCCTTTAGCTAAGCTTGAACCGGATTTTGTTAAAGGTATGAATAATCATTTTAATGCGGCTAAAGCTTCATTGCTGTTATTCGATGCTGACCTAAGTTTTCTCAAGCCTGATCATCGCAAATTTTTGAAGAAAAATCCGCAGGCTATGGGTAAATATTTAGCTGCTGCTTACAATGGTGGTGCTGGTCGCGCTCAGGGGGCTATTCAGGATTATGGTCCCAAGTAGGAATCAAAAGTCCGACCAGAAACAATAGTTTATTTGCAAAAATTCCAAGCTGTTTGGGATTATTTCAAGAAGAAGTAATTTCTTTATAACGTCTCGATTCATTTCGAGGCGTTTTTTTATTATCCTTGTGGAAAAAAAGCCTGTTTTTGTAATATTCACTATTTTTAGCAGTTATAAAGAAAAAAACGCCATATAAATTTATTATTTTATATGGCGTAGATAATGTGTGATTACTTCTTTTATTTTTATAGCTACCTCTAGAGATGTTATATCGCTAGTATCAATATGAACACAATTTGATTTAAATTGTGTGAACATTTCAGCTACTTGGTCGAGAAAATCGCTATTTATCTCAACGTCTAGTTCGTTTAATTTTTTAGCACGCTTTTGTATTCGCTGATCGCGAATTTCTGAACGAGCGTTAAAAATAAAACTAAGGTCTGGTTTGAGTATTCCTGTGTCACTATAAATTTCTTCAATGCGAGGATCCATCACTACATGATAAGCATAAGTTGACTGATAATAGCGATCACAGATTACGGAAGTTGTTTTTAACAATTGTTTAATTTGCATCGAATCAACTTGCGTTGCTAGGCGATAAAAACAATAACGTTCAAGTGGATTGGCGCGAGCGTCAATTTCTTGTTTGAACTTCGTAAAACAGTTATTGGGAGTTTTATAATATTTAAAATTACAATCATTAGCAATAATTTTTGCCACTGTTGTCTTGTAAACCCCATCAACCCCATCAATAACAACAAACAAATGTTTTTTGTTCATTTTAATTCCCTATCTATATATTTGTAAAAAACTATCATTTTTATTCTATGTTATATATACAAACATATTTTGTTTTATTTGTCAAGACCATCTATTTGACCGGTGTTTAGCTTTAACTTAAAATATCAATAATACTAATAATTAATATATGGCCATTGAATTTGAAGCAACCTTTCCCAACGTTAATAAAGAAGAAACAAGACAGAAATTGAAGAGCGTGGGAGCTGAATTAATCTATACCGAGACACTTCAAAAGCGTAGCAATTTTTATTTACCGGATAAAAATGAGCATTCTTGGATTCGAGTGAGAGACGAGGGCAAGGGCGTAATTACTATGAGCTATAAAAACGTACCCGACAAAACAGATAATATCAGTGATCAAAAAGAAATTTGTCTTAAAATTGATAATTTTGCCAAAGCTAAAGATTTTTTAGCAGCCCTGGATTGTGTAGAAAAAAGTTATCAAGAAACAAGACGAGAATCTTGGCAGTTACAAGGAGCAGAAATAACGATTGATGAGTGGCCATTTTTAAATCCATTTGTAGAAGTGGAAGCCGAGTCCGAAAATATCGTGAAAAACGTATCTGAAATTTTAGGATTTGCTTATGGGGATGCTTTATTTTGTAATGTTTTTTATCTTTATGGCCAACAGTATGATATTCCTATTGACGAATTGAAAAAGAGGGTGGTTAAAGATTTAAATAAAATAACCTTTTCTATGCCCAATCCTTTTATTAATTTTTAGACCAAATTCAAAAATATCGGCTTAGATTAAACAAATAAAGTTCGAAGGCCCCATCTTCACTAAAATTGCGAACCGGCAGGTGCCCCCTATACGCGAATATAAAAAATACTGGTCTTATTTAACCTACTCTTGACTTTTTTTGGCATTCGTGATATAAATTAACATTGATTAAAACAATCAATTTGTTCTTACAAATTTACTATATTTACTATTTTTTCATTAATTATTAGGAGTTTTCATGAATTTAGAGCAGATTATTAATGACCAAAAGCAAGAAGCAGAGGAAGTCATCAACAAAAAAATCCACAAACTGCAGGCTAAACACCAATCGTTTAACGAATTTTTGGATGAAGTTTTCGCCGGTTGGGTTGCTATGAGCGATCAAGACATCGCTGAATATATGGTCAAAGAATCAGTGGCTGAAGATGAAAAAGTCATTCATACTATCACTGATCGCGACCTACAAGGTGCCATTGCTTATAATTTCAAAATGTCAGCTCAGATTAAAAAGGAGGCCACGGCACTTAAAAAACAAACGTTGTCGCTTCAACTTCAAAGTCTTAGCTTGCAAGAGTTAAAACCAATAAGAAAACAGTTAAACGATTTTATCAGAAAAGCATCTTTACTAAAAGATCTTATATGGATGATGATACGTAAAGATCTCCCGGACAGTGTGCCCAATCATGATAATATTGGTCTAAGAGAAAACTGGCAGGTAGTAGAATGTTCACCTAGTCATCACATCTCTGTTATTGAAAAAGACTTAATGGACGCGCTCGACACTTTATTTAGTAAATAATTTTCCAGCTCTTCGCCTAACGGATTGACATTAAATTGTTAATCCGTTTTTTTGTTAAAAATTTAGTTATATTTTGTGGGTTGTTTTTATTATGCCTAAAAAATGCTATAATTGGTAAGTGAGGGAGCAAAAGAAAATGTATTTATTTTCTTTTGGGAACGAACGCCCCAATTATGTGTACTCACATAATTGGTAAGTGAGGGAGCAAAAGAAAATGTATTTATTTTCTT
>Ga0172379_10000668_pt1 | contig 82848 bp, 51 predicted proteins | sample GrowelOW334metaG_FD_119756 | JGI IMG/M metagenome (GOLD analysis project Ga0172379, IMG submission 119756) | Groundwater microbial communities from an aquifer near a municipal landfill in Southern Ontario, Canada - Groundwater well OW334 metaG | ecosystem: Environmental > Aquatic > Deep... | reverse complement strand
TATACAATTTAAGGGGAGACTTCGTATACTGTGTTTCCTTTTTTTTTTGAACTCCGTGCGATTGGCTTCGTATGTATAGGACTCGCAGGACAATTTGGACTATTAGGACGCCCAGGCTCATTGTCCCATCACACCTCGGCTGCGTTACGGTACTCCCAACCCCCCTCGGCTTCGCTCGGGGACCGGGGTCGCTCCAAAATCATTACCCTTCGGCCCCCCTCGACTCCGCTCGGGGTACCACTTCGCTCAGGGTCGTGAGAGGCGAGATCGTAGCCATCCGGTCCCCGAGCGGAGCCGAGGGGTGAGTGAGTGCAGCGATACAGGTCCCCGAGCGTAGCCGAGGGGCCGCACAACTGTACTCTTTCGCCCGCACACCTTGAACCTAAATAAGTTAAAAAGTTCACTCAATAAGTTATTTATTTAGAATTAAAACAAATAGTGTTTTATAAATATCTGTATATCAATTATTTAAAATTATATATATAATAAATAACTTTGCCGTATTTAAATTGGTACGCCTTTTGTATAGACACTATCACCGAACCAAATTAGTGGGTTCGATTGATACCAAAATGGAAGAGCTGATCGAAAAATATATCAATGAAAATGCAGGCGGGGTCAAAATAGCCGAGATGGAAGAGACCCTGCAACAGAGCAGGCTTCGATTGGGTTACGTAACGAGGAAATTATTGAACGAAGGAAGGGTTGAAAAGATAGAGAACAGATACTACCCTGTCAACCATTCAGAAAATAAAAAATAAAAGATTAGAAATAAAAAAGTAAACAAAAAAATTAAAACAAAAAAACCTCAGAAATCATGAAAAAATTATTTATCCTTTTTATCGCGGTAGTTGGATTCGGAGTTAGTAGTTATGGACAAGTTAGTGCCACAGCCACTTCTGCTGCAACTATTGTTACACCTATTTCAATTACCAAGACTGTTAATATGAACTTTGGTAACGTTTCTGTTGATGCTAACGCAGGAACAGTTGTATTAACTCCTGCCGGAACACGATCAGTCACTGGTGGCGCAACCACTCCCGCTACAGTTGGTACTGTTACTGCAGCGTCTTTTGATATTGCCGGTGCAATTAATTACACATATACTATAACTTTGCCTGCTGCAGCAACCACTCTTAAACACACCAATAATACAGATCAAATGACTGTCGATACATGGACTAGCAGCCCAACCCCAACTGGAACTTTAGATGGAACAGGTGCGCAAACGCTGACAGTTGGTGCAACTTTGAATGTTGGTGCAAGCCAGTTGGCAGGTGTTTATACTTCAACGGCTCCATTTACAGTAACAGTTAACTACAACTAACAGAAATAATATTTCAAAAAAAGCTGCTAACTGCAGCTTTTTTTAAACCCAAATTTTTCTCATCTCAATCTTCAACCTATCAAAAAGATTATCAACATATTAACTGTTGCAGGGTTGTTATTGGCCATCCATTCCAATACCAGGGCACAACCTATTCCGATGCTGGCGACCAATGTGGCCTACGCGAACATTACCTGTGTTGTGGTCTCCCCGATCGTGATTACCAAGATGCGCGACATGCATTTCGGCAGCATCGTTTCGGGAACAAAGGGTTCAATAACCTTACCACCCGATGGTGGCCGTCCTATCTCTACAGGAAGCGTTGGACTTCAAAGCTCCGCCAACACTACCTCCACAGCGACCTTTGAGGTATCCGACAACATGGGGAACAATCCAAGCACCATTCGCATGTTTACCGAATATACCATCACCCTGCCTACCAACGATGTGGTACTGGTGAACGAAGAGGGGAAAACGATGCGTGTTGGTAATTTCACCAGTAACCCGGCCTCCTCCCAAAAGGGAACATTGGTCAACGGTATAGGCCAACTTTCTGTTGGCGCCACCCTTTTTGTTGAGGCCGACCAAGGCTTGGGACAATATGCATCCACCGCGCCATTCCCGGTTACGGTGAATTTCAATTAAAATATTTTTATGATTTTTGAATATACCCCCGGCCTTTGAAAAAAGGGTCGGGGGTTGTTTTTTCAAACCGTAGAGACAAGGCATTGCCTTGTCTCCTATCCCATAAAATAATCGATGTTGGTCGTAGAGACAAGGCATTGCCTTGTCTCCTTTCCCATACAAAAAAATAGGTGTTGATTCAGAGACAAGGCAATGCCTTGTCTTTACGGTATAATTCGATCATTATTGCCAATTTTGATTTCCGATTTTGATTAAATATGGTTATATTTAATAGACAATTTCATTTCATTGTGTCAGAAAAATTTAACGACCGATATAGGATATCATCAGCTCGATTGCAAAAATGGGATTATGGATGGAATGCATCCTATTTCATTACCATTTGCACTTCAGGACGGGATAATTATTTCGGAAAAATTTCTGCAGGGATGATCGATTTAACCGAAATCGGAAAAATGGCACAGAAATATTGGTTAGAGATTCCTTGCCATTTCCCATTTATCAAGTTGGATGGATTTGTCGTAATGCCCAACCATATTCATGGAATTATAACAATTGCAAAATCAAACATCAAGGTTAATTTATCGGATCTTGACATTTGGGAGGAAACATCGTCCACGAAAGGTGATTCCCATCAATCCGTATTATCTCCAGGACAAAAGCGATTTAGAAATCAGGGGAAAGGAACTGTTTCATCAATTATCGGTTCGTATAAATCAATTGTGTCCAGAAATGCGCACAGATTAAATTCGGAATTTGGATGGCAGGCCAAATTCTATGACAATATAGTTCGGTCTGTAGTTGAGTACAATACAATATCAAATTATATTAAGACAAATCCCAAAAGGTGGAATGAAGATAAATTTTTCAAATGAGGATCACAATTAATTTTACCTAACGTTTGAATGGTAAAATTGCCCCCCAACCGTAGAGACAAGGCAATGCCTTGTCTCTGAATGGGTGTGTTTTCGAATTTTGGGGTGTTGAGAGGAGACAAGGCGGTGCCTTGTCTCTACGGTGATAGTGGTACAAAAACCAAATATTTCTTACAAAATCATTATTGGCCGTTCTAATCCATAATTTTTCCCTAAATTTGGTAGTACAACAAAATTCTATGAAAGATTTGCCAAACATCCTAATCGTTGACGATATCCCGTCCAATCTTACCTATCTGAAAATCATCTTGAAGGGGATTGATGCCAATATGATTGAAGCTGAATCCGGCAATGATGCGCTGGCCAAAATAAAAGGGAAAGAGTTGGCCCTCGCTATCCTTGATGTCCAGATGCCCGGGATGAACGGCTATGAATTGGCTGCCGAAATCAACAGGACCCATCCAAGCCAGGTCCCTATCATCTTTCTGACAGCTGCATTCCCCGACAATGACCAGATCGAGGCCGGGTACAAATCCGGGGCTGTTGACTACATCATCAAACCATTGAACCGCAAAATATTGATTAGCAAGATTCAGATATTTCTGCAGTTATTTTCCCAAAAACAGGAGATCATTGAGAGCCGGGAAGAGCTCTTTCGCTCTGAACTTGAGATTATGAAAGCGAAAGAGGAGCTCGAGCTGCTAAATCATCACCTGATCAATGTCCGCGAAGAAGAGCGGGCCGGGATATCCCTGATGATCCACGATGAACTTGGCCAGGCAATGACTGCCATGAAAATGGACCTGAACTGGGTAAAGGAAAATTCAGGAAATCCGGAGGTCCAGGCCTCCAGCATTGGTCGTATGATCGCGACTACGAATCAGGTGATCAAAAAGGTCCAATCCATTTCGGCCGAACTTCATCCCAAATTATTGAAAGACCTTGGCTTAACCTCTGCCATTGACTGGTATTGCAAGGCACAAAAGGAGCGTACCGGGCTTGAGATAAAACTAAGATTGGAAGAACCCTTGCTGGAAGATTTCAACACAAATCTTTCGCTTTTCAGGATCTTGCAGGAGGCAATGACCAACATCATTCGCCATGCCAAAGCTTCAGCTGTTCTGGTTCATATGAAAAATCTGGATGATTCACTGGAAATGATCATTGAAGACAACGGTACCGGTTTTGATTTCAACAACGTCGAAACCAATAAGTCGATGGGTCTTTTTGGCATGAGGGAACGCGCCCGATATTGCGGGGGAACGATCACCTTCAGCAACGCTGCCCCAAAGGGTACCCGCCTCACAATTTTGTTGCCACAAGTCGAATCAATAAACAAGGATAAAACTTTATGAAAATTCTGATAGCCGACGACCATGCCATTGTACGCGAAGGGGTAAAACAGATAGTCAAAACGCTTCCTGAAGTCACCCAGATTGATGAAGCCGGCGATGGTCAGGAGACATTGACCAAAATGACCAAGGTCGAATATGATCTGGTGATCCTTGATATTTCGATGCCTGAAATTTCCGGGCTTGACCTTTTGCAACGCCTTAAAAACAGGGGGGATAAGGCAAGGGTATTGATGTTGAGTTTTCATCCCCAGGAACAATATGCCGTCAGGGCTTTCAAATTGGGTGCATCGGGCTACCTCTCCAAAGACAGCGCTTTTGAAGAGCTGACCATGGCTATACGGAAGATTGCAGCCGGAGGAAAGTATGTTTCGGCTGCCTTTGCAGAAAAGTTGTTGTTCGAAGAGATCAATCCCAACCAAAACACGTTGCATGAATCCCTTTCAGAAAGAGAATTCCAGGTCATGATCATGTTGTCCAAAGGGATATCCGTGACTGAAATAGCGGCGGCCATCTTTCTATCCGACAAGACTGTAGCCACTTATCGCGCAAGGATCATGGAAAAAATGCAACTAAAGAAGAATGCCGATTTAACGATTTATGCCTTGCGAAACAAATTGATTGAATAGAGATTAGTACTTGCTCTGGGACAGGATTCTTGTCCCTCCCTCCTTTTTGTCGGTAAAACCCCTACAACCGAATCATCCATTCCCCCAGTCCGATACTCCGGTTTCCTGATTTCCCGCGGAGTGCGGCGGCTATAAATTTGCTTTCATAAAAGGTCTCCATAAAAGCCATGAAAGCAAAATTATATTTCACACTGATTCTTCTGATAACCCTCTTCCAGACGGAAGTGAAAGCACAGGCAACAGCCTACGCCAACATTTTCGCCACCGTTGTGGCCCCCGCGGCCATGACCAAGGAGATGGACATGAGTGCAGGTGAAATTATTGCTACCAGGAACGCTACTTCAAACACACTGTCTGTACAAAATATCAACCCCTCAGAAAACGTCAATCTTTCAAAAAACGGAAAAACTAATGTTGCGGCTTTCCAGGTTACCGGGAAAAACAGCACTTATGCGATCACTGTCCAAAACCAACCGATTATTCTTTTGAACGAAAGTGCCAACAGCGTAACAGTCAATAATTTCATGAGTGAAACAGCCATGATCGCCAATACCGGCGATGGGGCACAACGGATCAGGGTAAGCGCCAACTTAAACGTATCTGAAAATCAACCTACCGGAAATTATGATTCAACAGCCCCCTTCAATGTTACCTTGAATTACAACTGATTGTACAAAACCAGTAAAGAAAAGCATTCCGGGAAACGTTCAAAATGAGAACGTTTCCTTTTTTTTTATATTAGTTTCACTAGAAATTACTTCAAAATGTTATTTTTGTAATAAATTTAGGTAATATTGCCTTTGTTGATTAACAATATGTCGATAAGAATTTGACCTATTTATCTATCTAACTAATTATGCTAAAGGGAACTCTTCTTACAAAATTTCGGATCATGCTGATAAGTTCTGTTGTACTTTTCACGTGTTTCCATTTGACCGGGTTTGCCCAGGGCGACCTGATGGTATTTCCAAAGAGGATAGTATTTGATGGCCCCCGAAGTACCAATGAGCTGAACCTGGCCAATATCGGAAGCGATACGGCCAGGTACAACATCTCCTTTGTACAGTACCGTATGAACGAAGACGGGTCTTTCACTGAAATTACCGTTCCTGGTGAAGGTCAAAATTTTGCCGATAAGTTCTTAAGATATTATCCAAGGAGTATTATACTGGCCCCCAAAGAATCGCAGGTAGTAAAAGTACAGCTAACCAAGGTTAGTGAGTTAAAACCCGGGGAATACCGTTCCCATATCTATTTCAGGGCCATTCCCAATATGAAACCCTTGGGGGAAGAGGAGAAAAACAAAGATACAACAACGGTTTCCGTCCGCCTTATCCCCGTTTTTGGAATTACCATTCCGGCCATTATCCGAATTGGGGAAAATACCTCAAAGATTACGTTGTCAGATCTAAGCTACTCAGTTGTGAACGACACTGTACCCACACTCAAAGTCGCATTCAACAGAACAGGCAACATGTCGAAGTATGGGGATTTAAGTGTGGTTCATATCTCCCCCTCCGGAAAAAGGACGGAGGCTGGTCAGGCAAATGGCATTTCGGTATATACACCCAATTCCCTCAGACGGTTCACGCTTAACCTGCGCACTGATAAGAAGATAGATTATCGCTTGGGCAAGTTGCATGTTACCTATTCGGCTCCCAGCGACACCAAGAAAGAGGTATATGCCGAGGCGGATTTGGAGTTGAAGTGACCCCTTGGGTCGTAAGTTGTTGGATCTGATAACCCCTATTTCCAAATTTAACGTTCCAAATTCCCCTGGCTTCTGCCAGTCCCCTCTTTTTTCCTCTCTTCGATTCTTAGTCGCGTCATTCTTTCGCGGAAGCCACCCGTTTTGACGAAGGCCACTCCGAGGGCGTTGATTTGGCGGCGCAGTAAGTAGGTAGCCTGGTTGGCCAGGCTGATGGCCATATTGGCAATGATTTCGGCTGGGCGGGTTTGGGCCAATTGGATGTAATACGCACCATCATTGTGCTCTTTGCCCAGCTTTCTCATGGCAGTTACCTCTATTGATCTGGCTTCCCATTGGAGGTGGTGTCTGGTACGCAGATAGTCTTCATAGTCGAGCAAAAGTTCTTCGAGGCTTGCCTTGGCTACATTCATCAATTTAATTTCTGTTTCTTTTGAGGTTCCCGAAGCTGCGCTGCCCTCAGCAATATTCTGTTTGCCCGATCGGGCGGCCTGTACCATTTGGTCGATTGTGCGATCACCCCTTTTTAGGTAATTGGTGCAGAAGTAAACGGTTAAGTCGTAAACAGCTTCGGCCTTTTGGTAGGAAATTAGTCTACGGTATCCGCCGCTGGGAGGTAGAAAGTGTGTGGTCATGGTTGGGGGTTTTGAAGTGTTGGTATTATCATGGTTTTTGCCTGCAGGACATGCAAGACTTGTAAGACATGTAAGTAAACGGAGCAATTCATCAATAGAAGAATTTAGATTTAGTTTTGTGGTATATAAGTTACCCCGAAATTCTCAAAAAAACAAATTTCAAATTGATTTTTTGAGGTAAAATTCCCATCACCCCGAGCGGAGCCGAGGGGTCAAGCGCGTAACGATACATCGGTCCCCGAGCGAAGCCGAGGGGGGGCAGAAGCTAGGATAGTCCTTAAATCGCCTACGACTGTGCGCCCATTTCCGCACAATTTTTAACTTGTGACTATTCCCTTATGCCAATTGCTAAATAAATGCCCGTTTCAATAATTTTAGTAAACTGATATTGAGTACGTTACAAAGCACCCTTGTCTTATTGGGAACTCAACTACAAATTGGTACATCTTTTGTTATTACTTATTGTTAAAATCTATTGAAGATTGGCTAATTATTTCAATAAAAGCAGTGCTAACCGCGGTTTTACAGGCATAAATAGCTATATTCGTGAACGATATGGGAATTTTAGGTCAATTTGCTATTTTAAAAATCAACCAATCTATTGCTTCTTTCCACAATAGATTGAATACTAGTGCAGAGATGATTTTTGCGCTTCTGTTCAAGCCCTTTGTCCCTCAAAATAGCCTTTATGCAGTTTCAGTATCCCATTTCGGAAAGCAAAGGTGTTTTTCAGTTGAAATGTATTCCCAAATCTCCGGGAAATATTTATCATCGGGAGGTATTTATCTTTTAATACCCTTAAACCGATGAACAGAAATTTATATTCCCGGAAAATTAAATCGCCGATGAAAATAGCAATACTTTTTTTGCTGTTGACAGTTGGTTCTTTTACACATGCATTTGGGCAAACCAATACCTGGGACGGTTCATCAAGCAGTAACTGGAATACTGCGGCAAACTGGTCTTTGAATTTGGTGCCAACAGCTGCACATAATGTGGTTATTCCCAATGGCATAACTTCTACTATTACCGTAAATACCGCAGCTGTTTGTAACAGTTTTACAATAAATGGAGGGGGCACTGCAAATACCGTATCAATCAGTGGAACAAATAGCTTAACTGTGACCAACGGCGTTTCAATTGGTGCAGGAACAGGAAGTGGTGATAACAAGATATTGGCAGTGGGTACAGGTAGCCTTTCTTGTAGTTCTATTACTGTTACTGCTGCTGGAAGCAGTAACAGGATCTCAGGAGTGACATTATCGACAGGAACAGTAACTGTGACAGGTAATATTACAATGGGCAATGCCAATGATGACTTTACTTTTAGCGGAGCAGGCACATTGAATGTTGGTGGGACTTGGACTGGAGGTACATTTACCGCATCTACCGGTACGGTAAACTACAATGGGACTGCGCAAACATTAAAAAATGCGACAACTACTTATTACAATTTAATCCTTTCGGGAAGTGGAAATAAAACATTTGGTAACTCCACAACTATTAGTGGTACCCTTACGGTACAAAACGGAGCAACAGCATTGATCAACAACACCATTGCTGCAAATGGACCAACGCTGGTGGATGGAACATTAAGTGTAAATACTACGACTGGAACAAAAACTTTTACTGGCGATGTCACAATCAACAATGGTGGAACATGGAATGAGACGGTAAATGAAGCAATTACTTTTGCTGGAAACCTGACCAATAATGGAACATGGTCCATAACAAACACAACAGCCCATACGTTTTCCGGTTCAGGAAAGACAATTGGGGGAAACAATGAGATAGCAATACTTAGCGTTGCTGTTCCCGGAACTTATACCAACAGTGGGACACTGACTGTTGGAACTGCACTGACAGGTGCAGGAGGATTAACCAACGATGCTACCGGTACACTCAATCTCAGCGGAACAGGAGCATCATGTTCGATTACCACACTTACTAATGCCGGAACGATTAACCGTACCAACAATGGCACAACTACCACCCCACTTGCCAATTTCACCAATACTGGAACCATTAATCTCAATGGTTCGGGATCAATTACCGGTATTACCAACAACGCCGGCGGTATTGTTAACCTTAGCAGTTCGGGCACTATTACCAGTTTTAATAACGCTACCGCAACAAGCACACTCAATATCAGCACAACTCCTACTGTGCCTACCATTACCACTCTTACTGCAACCGTTACCGGAAACACTGTCAATTACAGTGGTGCCGGCAACCAGACAGTTAAAGCAACAGCATACAGCAATCTTACAATTTCCGGTAATGGAACAAAGACCTTAGCAGCTGCAACACCAACCGTTAACGGAGTACTAACCGTTAACGCAGGAACAACACTTGCACTTTCGACTTTTGCACTGGGGGGTACCACTGCTCCAACCAGTATTGTTATGGAAATTGGAACAACCGGGTCTGTAATCTCCGGATCAGGGGCCTTGAACCTTGGTGGGGATGTGGCAGTAAATTATATTACAGGAAGCAGCGGGGCCACAATTTCCTGTCCGATTTCTTTGGATGGCAACCTGACTTTTACGGTAGCGGATGATGGTACATCAGCTACTGACTTAACCATTAGCGGAGTAATGGCTTTGGGAACAGGTACCGGATGGGGCATTACGAAAGCCGGATTGGGAACATTGCTTCTTTCAGGATTAAATACCTATACCGGCCCAACATCAATAAATGAAGGTACCCTGGCCCTTGGTATATCTTCAGCAAGCGCTACGTCCGGGCCACTTGGAAATTCCACAGGGGGTACAACGGTTTCTGCCGGCGCTGTGCTTGATCTTAACGGGTTTTCTTTATCAAGTGCAGCCACTGAACCCATTACATTAAACGGAACGGGATTAACTGCCTCTCCAGCGGGGGCTTTGACCAACAACTCCGCCACCACCGCCTCAACATACGCTGGGGCAATTACGCTTGGCAGTGCGAGCAGCATTGGAACGGTCAGTAATATCACTTTGGGAACTGGTGGGATTACCGGGAGTATGGATTTGGAAAAAATTGGAGCGGCTACTTTAAATCTTGGAAGCGGGCCTGTATCATTGGCGAATCTAACGATAACTGCTGGCACGTTAACTTCCACATCAAATACAGTAAACCTTTCCGGAAATTTTACAAATAACAGTACGTTTACCCACAACATTGGAACAGTAAATTTTAACGGCAGCACGGCCCAGACTATCGGCGGAAGCGTTTCATCTACCTTCAACAACCTGACCATTGCAAATACAAGCGGTGGGGTTAGTTTAACGAAAAATGAAACCGTCAGTGGCATTTTAACATTGTCAAATGGCATACTTGGCACAGATGCCACCAATGTAATGGCCGTATCCAACACTTCGGGCAGTGCAGTTACAGGATCTTCCGCATCCAGCTATGTGAACGGACCTTTGGAATGGTCTTTACTTTCAGGAAACTCCTATTTATTCCCTGTTGGTGATGCAGCCAATTACCGTCCATTCGAATTAAACAGCGTTGTTTGCGCTTCTCCTGTTGTCAGGGTTACCATGGCCAGTACCGGAGCGGGCAGTGTAGATGGCACCTTATCTTCGGTAGATGCCAGAAACTGGTTTGCACAAATAATGAGTGGAACTTCCACGAGCGCAACAGTCAGATTGACCGAAAGCGGATTAACCAACGCAAATACCGTTGCCAGTGCAACTGCAGCACAAGCCGGTCCCTATACGGACCAAGGTGGGAACAGCATTGCGGGTGGTACAATAACTTCCAATGCGGCAATACCTTATAGCGGATCTACCTACTTTGCAGTTGGTTCCCGACCACCTGCTGTCTCCTTATCAGACAATGGCACACAAATTGCCGCGGCTAATGTTGTTGGAGGAACAAACAATGTGGTACTGCATCACACAGCCCTTGCTGTTGCCTTTTTTAATGCCAATCTTACCGGGATGACCTGTACCACTGCAGGTAGCTATGTTTCAGCCGACATTACAAATCTTAAAGTTTGGTATCAGACTACCGGTACATTCAATGCCGGAACAGCTACCTTGTTAAGTACACTTACTACGCCTGGTATTTCCGGGGCAAAGACATTTCCGACATTTACATCCCAGTCCATTACCAGCGGAACAACAGGTTATATTTTCATTACCGCAGATGTCGCACCCAGTGCTGTTGTTGGTCACACAATAAATATTAATGCTCTGACAACCAGTGATTTTACTTTCACTTTAGCTACAAAATCAGGATCTACCACGGCCGGTGGCGCCCAAACTGTTGTACCTGGGCCACTGGATCACTTTGCTATTTCAACCATTACCTCCCCCCAAACGGCTGGAACAGCCATAACAGGAATCACGCTCACGGCCCAGGATGTCAACAACAACACTGTAACCAGTTTCGTCTCCTCCGTCGCCTATAGCGGAACTGCCGGCATCACCGGAACTTCAGCTGCATTTACAGCCGGTGTGCTTTCCGGGGTAAGTGTTACGCCAACTGTTGCGGGGACTTCCATGACATTCATTGTCACCGGGGCAACAAAAACCGGTACAAGCACTTTTAATGTGAACCCGGGAGCGCTCGACCATTTTGCCATTTCTACCATTACCTCTCCCCAAACGGCAGGAACTGCCATTACCGGAATTACCCTGACTGCCCAGGATATCAACAACAATACGGCAACCAGTTTCGTATCTACAGTCACCTATAGCGGAACTGCTGGAATCACGGGCACCTCCGCTGCTTTTACCGCCGGTGTGCTTTCCGGCGTTAGCGTAACACCCACTGTGGCAGGGACCTCAATGACATTCATTGTCACCGGGGCAACAAAAACCGGTACAAGCACTTTTAATGTGAACCCGGGTGCAGTTGACCATTTTGTAATTTCCGCAATATCCTCTCCCCAGACAGCCGGTACGGCCATTACGGGGATCACAATAACGGCCCAGGATATCAATAACAATACGGCAACCGGATTCGTCTCTACGGTCACCTACAGTGGAACAGCCGGGATTACCGGTACTTCCGCTGCTTTTACCTCCGGCGTGCTTTCCGGTGTTAGCGTAACACCCAATGTGTCCGGGACCTCATTGACATTCATTGTCACCGGATCTACCAAGACCGGAATGAGCACCTTCAATGTGAACCCGGGAGCGCTGGACCACTTTGCCATTTCAACCATTTCCTCCCCTCAAACGGCGGGAACTGCCATTACAGGAATAACCCTGACTGCCCAGGATGTCAACAACAATACGGCAACCAGCTTTGTCTCCACGGTCACCTACAGCGGAACAGCAGGTATAACTGGCACTTCCGCTGCATTTACCGCGGGCGTGCTTTCAGGCGTTAGCGTAACACCCACAGTGGCGGGGACCTCAATGACATTCATTGTCACAGGATCGACCAAGACAGGTACAAGCACTTTCAATGTCAACCCGGGCGCATTGGACCACTTCGCCATTTCAACGATTACCTCGCCCCAGACTTCCGGTATCGCCATTACCGGAATTACCCTGACAGCCCAGGATGTCAACAACAATACGGCAACCGGATTTGTCTCCACGGTCACCTATAGCGGAACAGCGGGTATCACAGGTACTTCCGCTGCTTTTACTGCAGGCGTGCTTTCAGGCGTTAGTGTAACTCCTACAGCAGTCGGGACATCACTGACATTTATTGTCACGGGTTCAACCAAGACCGGGACAAGTACCTTCAATGTTGACCCCGGCGCAGTAGATCATTTTATAATCTCCGCAATATCCTCTCCCCAGACAGCCGGTACAGCCATCACCGGGATTACGATTACAGCACAGGATGTCAACAACAATACGGCAACCGGCTTTGTTTCCACGGTCTCCTACAGCGGTACGGCCGGAATTACCAGCACATCCGCTGCATTTACCTCCGGTGTGCTTACCGGCGTTAGCGTAACACCCACTGTAGCCGGGACCTCAGTGACATTCATTGTCACCGGATCGACCAAGACCGGAACGAGCACCTTCAATGTGAACCCGGGAGCGCTCGACCATTTTGCCATTTCCACCATTACCTCTCCCCAGACGGCAGGAACTGCCATTACCGGAATTACCCTGACAGCCCAGGATATCAACAACAATACGGCAACCAGCTTTGTCTCCACGGTTACCTATAGCGGAACAGCGGGTATCACAGGTACTTCCGCTGCTTTTACTGCCGGCGTGCTTTCAGGCGTTAGTGTAACTCCTACAGCAGTCGGGACATCACTGACATTTATTGTCACGGGTTCAACCAAGACCGGGACGAGTACCTTCAATGTTGACCCCGGCGCAGTAGATCATTTTATAATCTCCGCAATATCCTCTCCCCAGACAGCCGGTACAGCCATCACCGGGATTACTATTACAGCACAGGATGTCAACAACAATACGGCAACCGGCTTTGTCTCCACGGTCACCTACAGCGGTACCGCCGGAATAACAGGCGCTTCCGCTGCTTTTACCGCCGGTGTGCTTTCGGCTGTTAGTGTTACGCCAACTGTTGCCGGAACTTCAATGACATTCATTGTCACCGGGGCAACAAAAACCGGTACAAGCACTTTTAATGTGAACCCGGGAGCGCTCGACCATTTTGCCATTTCAACCATTTCCTCACCCCAGTCGGCAGGAACTGCCATTACAGGAATAACCCTGACTGCCCAGGATGTCAACAACAATACGGCAACCAGTTTCATCTCAACGGTCACCTACAGTGGAACAGCCGGAATAACAGGCACCTCCGCTGCTTTTACCGCCGGTGTGCTTTCAGGCGTTAGTGTAACACCCACTGTGGCTGGGACCTCAATGACATTCATTGTCACCGGTTCGACCAAGTCAGGGACAAGCACTTTCAATGTCAACCCCGGCGCTGCCACACAAATCGCCATCAATTCCGGGAACGGACAATCTGCGACAGCCGGAACAGCGGTAGCAGTTCCCCCAAGTGTTATTGTAAAAGATTTTTACAACAACCCGGTTAGTGGCGTAGCAGTTACATTTGCTGTTGCATCCGGTGGCGGTTCCGGTACAGGGTTATCTGCAACGACCAATGCAAGCGGTATTGCCACTGTTGGAAGCTGGACTTTGGGTACCCTTGTCGGGGCAAATAGTTTGACGGCGACAAGTTCAGGCCTTACCGGTTCCCCATTGACATTTACTGCGACAGGAACAGCCGGTGCTGCCACACAAATGGCCATGTATGCAGGTAACGGGCAGTCCGCCACTGCCGGATCAGCTGTCGCCATTCCTCCAAGTGTTGTAGTAAAAGATATTAACAACAATGTGGTCAGCGGTGTTTCTGTAACCTTTGCAGTAGCGTCTGGTGGTGGCTCCGGTACCGGATTAGCTGCAACGACCAATGCAAGTGGTATTGCTACCGTTGGAAGCTGGACCCTGGGTATAACTGCCGGAACAAATACTTTAACCGCTACAAGTACTGGTCTTACCGGATCCCCGTTGACATTTACAGCCACAGGTACTGCCGGGGCTGCCACGCAAATAGCCATAAACGCGGGTGATGCACAATCTGCCACTGTTGGTAATTCTGTGGCTACCCAACCAAGTGTAATCGTCAGGGACGCCAACAACAATCCTGTCAATGGGGTGGCTGTAACCTTTGCAGTGGCAACCGGAGGAGGTTCCGCTACCGGTTTGAATACGACCACCAACGCCAGCGGTATCGCCATTGTTAACAGCTGGACTTTGGGAACTACTGCCGGAACAAATACATTAACCGCAACAAGTGGCTCGCTTACAGGATCTCCGGTAACATTTACAGCAACAGGAACAGCGGGCGTGGCAACGCAAATTGCCATCAATGCCGGCGACGGACAGTCTGCTACGATAGGTACTACAGTGGCAATTGTACCAAGTGTGATCGTAAAAGATGTCTACAACAACCCCGTTAGTGGTGTTTCCGTAACTTTTGCCGTAGCATCAGGTGGCGGATCAGGTACCGGACTGGCTGCAACGACCGATGCCAGCGGTATTGCATCAGTTGGTAGCTGGACTTTGGGCGCTACTGCAGGGACTAACACATTAACCGCTACAAGTGGGACATTAATTGGATCTCCGTTGACATTCACGGCTACCGGTACCCCTGTGCCACCAATTGTCAGTACTGCAGCCGGTGGGGATTGGGCTACCGGGTCGACTTGGGTTGGAGGAATAGCCCCAACCGCAACCGATGTTGTCGTCATCGCTACTACCGGGGGAAATGCGGTCACTACAAACGGGGGCACAATTACCTGCGCAGGCTTGACCATCAATAGCGGCGCTGTTCTTACTATGCGAAGACCATTTAACGTTAATGGACCTTCCGATATATCAGGTAGGATAAATTTCGGTTCAACCAGTACTACCGTAAGGGCTATGGCATTTAATGGCAATGTAACACTGAACAGTGGTTCCATTTGGGATGAAACAAACGGTGGGGCTAATACCGTTCTTGATACTTATACCTTTGCAGGAGACCTAACCAACAACGCGACCACATTCACATCGCTAACCGGTTCACCTCATACATTTTCCGGCACAGGAATGAACCTAAATGGTTCTGCCTTAACATCAATTTCCAATGCGGCAGTCACTGGAACATACACAAACAATGGAACATTTACTGTATCGACAGCTTTGACAGGAGCCGGAAGTTTAACAAATAGTGTAGCTGGCACTCTAAATATAGACGGATCATCGTCTATTACCACTCTTGCCAACGCTGGAACTGTAACCATTACAAATGCCGGGGCAATTTCTACTGTTTTGGCCAATTTTACCAATACCGGAACCCTCAACCTCAACGGATCAGGTACAATTACAGGTATTACCAACAATGCTTCCGGGATTATCAATCTATCCAGTTCGGGCACCATTACAAATCTTAACAATGCTACCGCGACAAGTACCCTTAACATCAGTGCAACACCTGTTCCGGCTATTACTACGCTCACAGCAACTGCCGCAGGCAATCTTGTTAATTACAATGGTGTTGCGCAAACAATAAAAGCCACTACCTATTCCAACCTCACTCTTTCCGGAACAGGTGGGAAAACTTTTCCAACCGGCGCAACGACTGTCAACAATATATTATCCATCGAGAATGGTGCCAATGCAAATACCTTCACCGGCACCCTTGCCTATGGCACAAATGCGACATTGCAGTACAATACCACTTCCAACAGAAATGCGTCGACGGAATGGATAACCCCATTTACAGCAACAGGTGGTGTGGTGATTGCCAATACAGGTGCAATTACCATGAATGCCAGCAAAGTATTCGATGCATCGGTGCCACTTACAGTCAACAGTGGTGCAACACTAAATATGTCCACCTTTTCATTGACACTCAATGGTGATTTAATCAACAATGGAGGTACCGTGAGCGGAACATCCGGAGGAGTTGTTATCACCGGAACTACAGCCCAAAATATTGGGGCCTTCACAACGACAGGTACTGTTTCCATGACCAAAACCGGCGGGACTGCCACATTTACGGGCAATGTGAGCGGCGCAGGATTAACAATCAACGGAACCGGGGGCACCCTAAGTTTGGGAAGCGGATTGACACATACCTTTAGCGGAACATGGACCAGGACAGCCGGCACACTCGACGCCGGGTCAAGCACCCTGAATTTGAGCGCTACAGGCACCGTAGTATCGGGAACAGGAGGAACCTTCACCGCCGGTACCGGGACTGTAAATTATTCGGGGGCCGGGACTCAAAATATTGCCGTGTTGACCTACAATAACCTTGAATTGTCAGGGGGTGGCGGATTTGCCAAAACATTTACCGCCAACACAACTATCAATGGAAACCTGTCTATTGCAAACAGTACAATAGCAAATTTAGGAACAGGATTGACCCACCCTGCAAACTCCCTCACACTGGGCGGGGCAGGACAGGTTGCAGGTACCTGGGGCGGAACCGGTTCGGCTGCTACGAATATCAACACAACATATTTCACCGCGACGACAGGTATTGTAAATGTTTCATCGTTGGGCGCACCTACTTCTATTTCCGCAACACCAGCTTCCATCAACTTCGGTGATACCGGTACGATCAGTTTAGCGGCCAGTGGTGGAGGTGGAAGTGGGGCCACGCTTACCTGGTATGCCGGAGGATGTGGTTCCGGTACATCTATCGGAACAGGTAGTCCGTTGGTTATCAACAAACCGGCAGTTACTACCACCTATTATGCCAGATGGGAAAGTGGTCTCATCTATTCCAGTTGTTTGAGCACAACGGTCACAGTCTTAAATACCACATTTTACTCATATCAATCCGGTGACTGGAATACCGCGAACACCTGGACAACAGACCCGTCGGGTTCCTTCTGGGTGAACGGTGGCATCCCTGCTTCTACCGATCATGTCGTTATCCTAAACGGACGCACCATTACAGTGAATGAGAATGGGAAGGTCGTTAATTCGTTGGAAATCCGCCTGGGAGGTACCCTTGACCTGCAAACAACCACCACCCACAATTTTGGGACAGTAACCGGCGATGGCATATTAAAGCTTGCTTCCGGCAATTTCCCGGGGGGAACTTACACGGGTTTTGTCGCTGCAAACGGCGGTACGGTGGAATATTACAACCTAAACAATCAAAGTATCAGCAGCACCCAGCTTACATACAACAAACTGATAGTATCAAACTATACGGCATCCGCAAATACCACCTATTTGGACAATACCGTCAACAACATTAACTATACGGTGAATGGCAACTTTGATCTGAATAATCATGGGGCCGGTAGCCTGACCTTCAACTTCGGAAATCCCTCGCCATCAGATAATTTGATTAACATGTCGGTGGCAGGCAATTTTACTGTTGCCTCTGGCTGTTCCATCGGTGTGAATAATTTTGCTTCTGCCCATACCATCGCAACATCCGATGTGAACCCTTCCGTAGTAAACCCCGTTCATAGTTTAACCCTTTACGGAAATTTCACAAACAATGGTTCGGTCCGGTTTACAGGATTGCCCGCCCCATTCGATAATGCTTATTATCTCCTCGCAACTACTGCTTTTGGAGGTACCAACTATGGGGATGTTCAGGTAACCTTTGCCGGCGCCACCAACAATACGGTTACCTGCAACGGAACGACCGATTTTTTCAGGTTCATTGTCGAAAAAGGATCAGACCAAACCTACACACTGGATGTAAATTCATCCAATGTGGCCAATTTTGCCCTTTACGGTCCCGACAACCAGGGGAACAACAACTTTGCAGGATATGGCTATTACTACAAAGCGCTGTTCCTCCATTATGGTACCCTGAAATTAAATTCAAATATCAGTATTCCCTCTATCTCCGAAGGGGGACAGGATTTTCTGCTCAATCCATCCGCCTGTTTGTGGGTGAATGGCGCCAATGTCTCAACTACAGTCAGCGGACTTAATGGAACTGGTTACCAAGCTGCTACTTTCTATGGGAGGTTACGTGTAAGCGCAGGTCAATTCTCTACCGGTGATGCGGCTGGTATTGTTTTGGGGGATCTTAGCACACCGGAAATCAATATTGAAGGGACGGGAACGTTGGATGTCAGTCAGGTATGGAACAATACAGGGGCAACCAACTTGATCAGCTATACGCAGACTGGTGGTACTGCCAATTTCAGGTTACTGGGTGAAAACCATGCAGGGGCAGTTTTATCTTTGGATAATCCCAACACGGTATTCAACATGAGTGGGGGTGTTATCAATTTCACTGAAAATTCCTTCACGGGCGGAGGCACTGATTTTCGCCTCTTCAACATCCAGGTACTTCCGGGGAAATTTTCAATAACCGGAGGCACCATTAACGTGAATGTACCTAGTTCGGCAACCGTATATACAGGAAATACCACTGTTCCTTTTTACAACATGAACATTTCTAATAGGACGGGTTCAGGAACTGTGATACTGCGTGTGGAAACTCCCGGATCAAATCTGACAATACTCAATGATCTGTCAATTGGGAATGGGGCCATCCTTGATCTGAACACAAATACAATCGGATTGGAAGTGGACCGCAATTTCAGTTTAGTCTCCGGGGCAACTTATACGCCGGGAGCAAATACCACTACCTTCAATGGCTCCGGTGCTCAAACATTGACCAATACCGGAACCATCACCAGTGGTTTGAATAACTTCACTCTTTCAAATGCCAGCAATACATCCATAACCAATGACCTGACAATCAGAGGGACGTTGACCATTAACAGCGGCTGTATCCTACACGATCAGGGTTTTACCATTAGTGCAGCCGGGAATATTGTCAACTCCGGAACCCATTCCAGCCAGGCTAATGGAAGTATTCTGTTGAACGGGACATTGGCACAAACGATTGGCGGATCCGGAACTGGCCTGTTTGGCAATTTGGGTATCAACAAGAGCTCCGGAGCCACTACTTTCCAGGCTAACCAAACTGTAAACGGAAATTTGAGATTGGCAAACGGTATTCTTGATATCACCAGTTTCAATTTGAAGTTTTCTGCTACCAGCGCAATTTATGATGCCATGACCGGTACGTCAGCACCTACAACCTTTGGGGATACAAAAATGATCAAGGCTTCAGGTGATCAAAGTGCCGGTGGCATAACAAAATCATTTAGTGCTATCGGTTCTTTCCTTTATCCCTTCGGAACAACAACTTACCACCCTGCAACCATTGATATTTCGCAGGCGCCAACGCATTGGGGCGATGTGACTGTTAAACCGGTAGCATTTGTACATCCCTCGGTCGATCCTACAAAAAATGCCTTAGCCTATTATTGGAAAGTGATTTCAAGCTCATTCACCGGTATTCAGCCAGGATCAATTTCCCATACCTATCATTACATCACAGCCGATGTCGCCGGAAATGACAATACTTATATCACAGGTGTGTACCGACCTGTTGCCTGGACAAAAGGAGACGCCCTGCAAGTAGATATCATTGGAAAAAATATCTATTTTCCTGCAATTCAATATCTTGACGGTGAATATACGGCCGGCGAAACCAATGCTTTTGGAACTGTAAAAGTATATTATAGTCGTGCAAATGGTGATTGGGATACTCCTGCGACATGGTCCCTGGTCAGTAATGCAGACGGAACCAGTCCAGGAACCATCCCCGGACCGAGCGACCTTGTAGTGATTGGTGATGGCGGAAGTAACAACCATTTGGTCACAATATCTGCCAACACAAAGATTATAAGCGGATTGCAAATAAATACAGGTTCTACACTTGACGTAAATACCACAACTGGCCATGTATTTGGTACTGTAACAGGAACTGGAAAGCTTCGGATTAGCTCCTCCACTGCTACAGCCGTTTTCCCATCCGGTGATTTTGGCGACTTTCTTGGAACTGCTGGCGGAACCGTAGAATATTACACAGAAACCGCACCGGGAAATATCGGAACAGCATTTACTTTGCCAACATCCTATTTGGTTGGCAGCAACCCGATCAATATTGCCACTTATTATAATTTGATACTTTCTCCTGCAACAGGGAAAAACATCACCTTGCCCAATACGGATCTGCTTATTTACAATGATTTGAATATCAGTGTATCCGGAACAAGTTTAACTGGAATTTCGCAGATTAACAACCAAAATATACCACGTACTGTAACCGTAAACGGGAACCTAAATGTTAACAATGGCAACCTCCAGTTTACGAATGGAAGCAGCACTGCCCAATTTATTTCCGTGATTGGGAATGTGAATGTTGCAAGCGGGGCAATTTTCGATGTTGCCGCCAATCTTGCTGCCACCAATACCCTTGCCATTCAGGGCAATCTTACCAACAATGGAACCTTCGACATGATAGCCGGTGCAGCCCAGGTCTGTAATGTGACTTTCACCGGTGCAGCAAGTAAACAGATCGGTGGCACTACAGCAACCCGCACAGACTTTAATACCCTCACAATCAATAAGGGAACCGACCGAACATCAATTATGGAGGCTACCGTCAATGCAATGACATTGAATAGCACATTGGCAACTGCTATGACCATCACCAATGGTACTTTCAGGTTATCCAATTCGAATGTTAGCCTGACCTTATCGACCACCAACGCGTTTACCATTCCTTCGTCCGGTTGTTTATCCGCCAATCTGGGAACAATGAATGTTGGCGCGGCAAACAACAATGGCTCCGATCTGTTGCTATTGGGCAAATTAGAGATAATGAATACCGGAACAGTCAATGTCGGCAACAATTCGGGATCACACAACGACATTGAATATGCTGCCTCGGGAAGCCCTGAGATTAACATTTCAGGCGGATCGCTGAATGTTGATGGTCAGGTAAGAAGAAACCTGGCCAATACACTTGGATCGCTGATTTACAATCAATCTGGTGGAAATGTCACTGTCAAAGGGAATAGTTTTGACGCCACCCGCAGTATGTTTGAGGTGTTGAATGCGGGAAGTCAGTTCAATGTAACCGGAGGCACACTTACCATTGTCAAGGCAGGCAGTACCAATGCAGACTTCTACCTGGACCCGGGTAGTTACGTCGTCAACAGCAGTAACGGAGGGCATACGGTAACGATTGGGAATAGTTCAACTGCTGTAGCACAGAACTTCAAAATCAACACCATGGCCCCCTTGTGGAATGTGACAGTGGACGGTACCACCACCAACAAAACCGCCACTCTTTCCATTAATCCGATATCCATATTGTACAACCTGACAATCAATGGGAATGGAAATGCAGGTACCGGTTCTGTATTTAAAGCCAACGATTTAAATGTAACAATCGGAGGTAGTCTTATCAATAATAATTTATCGTCCGCTACAGGGACCAATGTTGGTGGTTATCAGACTGGTGTGGCTGCCACCAGTACCCAGGCCACAACCTTTACCGGAACAGGTAATATAACCGGTACAGGTTCCAACCTGACCAATTTTGCCAACCTGGTAATTGGTTCCCTGTCCACTACCCCATCCATTACGCTCGGTTCATCCAGCAACATCAGGGTCAACACCAATCTGACCATTACCTCAGGTACCCTGGCCGATGCCGCGAACACCATCACCGCCATGGGCGATATCAGCAACGCGGCGATTCATTCAAGTTCTTCCTCCTCTGGCGGTATGCTGTTGGCAAACAGTACCAAGCAGACCATCACCACCTCGGGAAGCGGTAAATTCGGAAATATCACCTTAAACAATGCAGGTGGCGCTGACATTATCGGGGATTCATGGATAACCGGTCAGTTGACACTGACGTCCGGCTTATTGTACATCAATGACTACAAACTCGTGATGGATATAAATTCCACTTTTGGTGGAACTTATGATGTCAACCGCATGATAATGTTGAATGGCGCCAACAGTGACAAAGGAGTAGAAAAATATTTTAGCGGGTCTGCTTCCAATTTCATTTTCCCGACAGGTTCCACCGGTAAATACAGGCCCGTCACCTTTACATTTACCTCAGCCAATCCTGGTTCAATTACTGTAGTTCCTGTAAACACAGCGCATCCCAGCGATTTTGCCCCTACAACTGACCAGTTGAATTATTATTGGAAAACCACTGTAACAGGTTTCTCAGGTGTCAGTGCGGTCACCCAGGTATACCAATATGGTACCGCAGAAGTTACCGGAACCGAAAGTAATTACATCAGTGCACGCTTTAGCAGCTCTTTGTGGGTCCAATACGGTGCTGGAACTATCAATGCCACAAACCATACAATCACCATAAATGATCTGTTTACGGGCGAATATACGGCTGGTGAAATTGCGAACTTCGGTCTGGTCCATACCCTTTATACGATTGCAAGCGGCAATTGGAACAGTACTGCAATTTGGGCGGAGGATGCACCTACAAATCCTTCGTGCAACTGTTACCCGTTGGGAAATCCCGTTTTCATACAACCCGGGCACACGGTTACCATGAACATCAACGGCGCCTCCGCAGCTTCGGTTGATATTCAGGGCACATTTGACCTGAAACAGAGCATTAACCACAGTTTGGGATCAATTACCGATACGACCCATGCAGGTACAGGAAAAATGATGATTGAAAATTCGCCCGGCGGAATGTTCGTTTTCCCTGGTGGCAATTATGACCGCTTTATGGCCTCAACCGGCACAACTGTAGAACTTTATGGTTCGATTGATGCACAAATGCCTCTGAAACCCGGTAACCTGGCAAAACCATATCAAAACCTGATCCTAACCGGCACCGGAATCAAGTACATGAGTGCTGACGTTACTAAAATTCTTGGTAATCTGACGATTAACAATGGGGCAAAATTAAGTGCCGCACTTCATAACATGCCTTTGTACATTTTAAATAACTGGTCAGATTATAATATCGCTCCCTCTTCCGGCGGATTCGTACCCGGTACCGGATCTGTAAGTTTTGAAGGTGGAACGGCCCAAACCATGACGATATCCTCAGGAGCTGTTACCGAAAATTTCTATGACTTCATAATTTCAAATCCGGCAGGCGTTACAATTGCCGGTGGAGGTAACGTTCAAATTGCAAACAACCTTACACTCAGTAGCGGGACTATTACAACCAACTCAACCAACTCACTGACACTTACCAATGTAAGCTCTTCAGCGGTTATTGGCGGATCGGTTGGCTCTTACATCAACGGTCCGCTGCGGAAACAGATCAGTAACGGCTCTTTCTTCACTTTCCCGTTAGGAAAGAGTAGTCCATCACCAAGGTATGGTCAGGTTTATCTCTCCGGAGTTGTTACTTCCGGCGTTTGGGAGGCAGAATATTTTAACAACAGTCCAAATTCCAACTCACCCTCCCTGACAATTACCAACATGTTGTCTCCTGTCGCGAGTGTAAGCAACAACGAATACTGGAGGGTCCGGGGAGTTGGCTCGGGAAGTGCAAATGCCACCCTGCGTTGGGATGCCAACAGCGGATATCATCTATCCACGCCATCCGACAGAAGCAAAATAAGGGTCGTCGAGTGGGTTCCATCCAATTCAAGGTGGGAAAATCGGGGTAATGTGGTGACAGACAATGGCCCTGATGACGGACTTGTAACTACTGATGCTGCCATCGCATTGGCAGATGGAACCGATCTGCATTACCTGACCATCGGCGGTGGAAGTTTGCCATTGCCAACGGCCTCAATTACCAGCCCACTCACAGCTGCCATCTGCAACGATAATGTTGCTTCAACTACTGTAACAGTAACCCTTACAGGAACAGCGCCCTGGTCGTTAACATACCAGTTGGGCTCCGCTACAACGACCTTAAGCAATATTGCCTCTTCTCCTGTTTCAATAGTACTTACATCCGGCTCATCAGGGATTACCCAGCCAATTACAACGGATACCAATTTTAATTTTCATATTACCAATGTGAACGACTTTAACGGGGTAGCCGGAAATGGTGATTATTCAACAGCAGTTGTAATTACAGTTCATCCAATGCCTGATAATACCATAACAGGAAGGACTCAAGTGGGTATCAATGAAGTGGTAGCCTATACCACTCCAACCGATGCCAACACTTACGCCTGGACTTTGAGTTCAAACGGAACACCTTTGACCGGAAATACATCAACTTATACGGTCACCTGGGGTACCAATACGCCAGGTCCCTATACCATTGGCCTTACAAAAACGACAACTGCCGGATGTCAATCTGTCAATAGTATCTCTGTAACGACCAGTACAACCCCAACCCCAGTAATAACCGGAAATCAAAAAGTTTGTACAGGATCGACCGAAACCTATTCAACGCCTTTGGTGAGCGGGCACAGTTATGCATGGTCGCTTTCAGGAAATGGCGTAATCAATTCCGGAGCTGCAACCAATAGCATATCTGTGACATGGGGTGTCGTTTCCATTAACAATTCTGTCAGTGTCGTTGAATCTATTACTGCAACCCCTGCCATCCAGGGGAGTGCATCAAAAACTGTAGATATTGGTATTCAGCCGACAACCAATCCTACCTACTCCGGACCATCTTCCGTTTGTGTGGGTGTTGGTCCAGTCTTTACTATCAATAACTCGGAACTAAATGTCAGGTACCAGCTCAGGAACAATGCAGATAACTCAAATTCCGGGTTGTTTGTAGATGGAACAGGCGGAACGATTACACTGACCGGTTCGCCCATTGTTACCAATACAGTTTACAATATTTATGGTTACACCCTTGCCCCTTTTACCTGTAGTGTGCAACTGACAGGTACAGTTTCCGTTACGTCAACGCCATGGGGGTCATGGGTAGGAGGTACCAGCATTGACTGGAATACAGCCTCCAACTGGTCGTGTGGTCAAATTCCCGGTATTTCAATCAACGTCTCTATTGGTACAGCTACCAACTATCCAACCTTAAACGGCGGTTCAGTTGGAACTGCCAATAATTTATCAATTGGTTCGGGCGCATCCCTTACCGTTACCGGGAATACGCTTCAAATCGCAGGGACAATTTCCAACAGTGGTACCTTTACAGCCTCCAACGGAACCATTGAGATGATGGGATCCTCGGCGCAGACGATTTCTGCAAACACGTTTGCGGGCAGTACTATCGCGAGCCTGACTGTCAACAATTCAGCAGGGGTAACCTTAACTGGTGCACTGAACGTTACGGATATTGTCAAGGCAACCTTGGGAAATCTTGCTTCCAACGGAAATCTGACGCTTAAATCCTCTGCCTCTCAAACTGCATTGATTGATGGATCAGGTGCGGGAACTGTGACTGGAAGCGTAACGATGGAGCGTTACCTTCCATCGGCCTATGGCTATAAATATCTTAGCTCCCCATTTACAAGCGCTTCACTCGCTGCGACCTTGTCAGGAAATGCTACGATCCCAACATTCTATGCTTATAATGAGGATAACTCTACAATCATTTTGGGCGTAACAACATATATTTCGGGATGGGTAACTACGGGTGTGGCAGGACTTTCACCGATGGTAGGATATTCTGCCAATTTCGGGAACGGCGGTAACCCTCAAACTTTTAGCATGACGGGAAGTGTCAATGATGGAAGCATGTCTGCCACCCTGTACAACCACAACAGGACCTATACCTTGGGATTTAATCTTGTCGGAAACCCCTACCCTTCGCCGATTAACTGGAATTTAGGCAATAGAACCAACGTTGACAATGCCATCTACTTTTTCAATGCCAGTGGTGCGGCCGACCAATATAGCGGAGTTTATGACTCATACATAAACGGGGTTTCAAGTGGTGGGTCAACGAATATAATCCCGTCCATGCAAGGATTCTTTGTTCATGTTACGAGTACCGGATCAGGCAGTTTGGATTTTTCAAATGCCATGAGGACTACTGACCTCAATCCAACCTACAAAGCAGCGAAATTTGATCCCAGGCCCATCATGAGGTTTTCTGCATCCTATGATCAGAAAAATGCCTTGATGGACGCTTATGTCATCTATTTAGACAACAAAACAAGCCGCAAGTTTGATCCGGAATATGACGCTTTAAAATTGATGAATACGGATGTCACAGTGCCCAATATCTATGAAATAGCCGGCAACTCACAAAATCTCTCTATAAGTGGAATGCCCGAACCCGTGGACTCACTCACCAGAATACCGATTGGTATAAAGGCATTAAAAGAGGGCTGGATGAATATCGCAGCAGTTGATCTATCAAAATTACCCGTAGACCTCACCATTTATCTGGAGGATAAATCAAACAACATTCATCAGGATCTTAGGAAGGAGCCCAAATACCGTTTTTATGCAAATCAGGGTGATATCAACAATCGTTTTGCCCTCGTAATGGCCATGGTTGGTTATAATTACAGTACCGCTAATCCTGAAAAACTGTTTACCCTTTCAAAAATTGCCGGTACATTACTTATCAGATCCAATCTACCCGAAGGTAATGATGGCTTGTTGAGAATTACCAATATGCTAGGTCAGACAATGTTGATAAAAAGTATTACTTTTAATCAGACGATTGAGATCGGCGCTGACTGGCAAAGTGGAATTTATGTTGTGACCCTGGTTTCAGGAGGGATAAGCTATTCAGAAAAAACCATTATCCGGAGAAAATGAGAAATATAAATTATGTTTTGTAAAACTTCAAATATCTTCCCCCAAATAATGCGCCTGAAAAGGGCGATGGTTCCTCTTTGGATCCTTCTCAGCCTGTTACTGGTGAATGGTTCGGTTTTGGCCCAGCAGCCGGAAAAACCGCCCAAACCCATCACGGTTACCGTTAGCACTTTACAACATCTCAATTTTGGAACTTTTATTCAAACAGGGACATCAGGAACGGTTTCAATGGACTTTACTGGTGCTGTAACACCAGGAGGATCTGTTATTATTCCTTCTTTAGGATTTAATCAGCATACCATTCCAACACCAGCCCTGTTTGAAGTATCTGCACACCCAGGCACTCTGATTACCATCCAAAACGGACCAACAGCAACATTAACTGGAAGCAACGGGGGTACACTTTCATTGACGATTGGATCCTCAAGTACCGGTTCACCCTTTGTTACCCAAGGCCAATTCACAAATGTATACATTGGAGGTACCCTGACAGTAGGATCAATGGCGGCCAATCCGGCAGGAAATTATGCCGGAACTTTTAGTGTTACTTTTATTCAACAATAACTTATGGCAATCGATAATATCCCTGGAACAATTGGCTGCTTGCTCAAATTGTTTTATAGCCTCATAATCTGCAACGCTTTATACTCCAACAATTTTCTGAAATTTATGAAATCACCTGCTGTTTTACCTTGTTATCAACGAAAAATAGTTGATAACTCTTTGACTCCCACAATGTACAAAGATGTAAAAATTAATGGCAATGGTTAATTTCACGAAATTAGGGTATCATATCCCCTTCCTAATTATTATTATTCTTTAGTTGAATACAGCGGTATTACATCGTTTTGTCTCTGCATTCATCAATTGCAGGATATCACCATGCACAAGGTGGTTCTTTGTCGGCTTTGTACTTTTCTTTTTCATTTCACCTGATCATACAGAAGCTCAGAACAACCCAGTACTTGATGAGATCTCGGTCTTTCTTCAGATAAAAGATATTGGTGGCATCGAAATACCGGCAGTCATTCAGGAAGATGTAGTTTATCTCCCGGTTAAGGAGATATTCGAATTTCTGAAATTCAAGACCACAATGTCCGAAACAATGGATTCCATTTCCGGATTTTTCATCACAATCAAAGAGCCCTACCTGGTGGATTACAAAAACAACCGGATTCTGTTTCAGGGCAAAGAATTTCAGCTTAAAAATGGGGATCTGGTCCGAACGGAGACCAATCTTTATTTGAGATCAAGCTATTTTGGTGAAATATTCGGGTTAAATAGTAAATTTTCGGTGCGCACACTTTCAGTATCGATGGAAACCAAATTGGAATTGCCATCCATGCGCGAGAAAAGGCTCGAACAAATGCGCCAGAATATTAGCAAGGTTACAGGTGAAGTAAGGGTAGATACAGTGATCAAACGAAAATACCCACTTTTCCACTTTGGAATGGCCGACTGGTCAGTGATTGCCACACAACAAATTGGTCAAAAGGCGGATACCCGGCTGAATCTTGCATTGGGTACAGTAATTGCAGGTGGGGAGGCCAACCTTATGCTCAATTACAATACCAATGAAGTATTTACAGAAAAGCAGCAGTACTACTACCTCAAATATGTCAACAATAACCGCGCCTGGTTGCGCCAGGCTATTTTTGGCAAGATAGCGACTGATGCCATCTCTTCAATATACAATCCGGTAGTTGGTCTCCGTTTAACCAATACGCCTACCACCTACCGTCGCTCTTTCGGGAGCTACAGCATGAGCGATTATACAAGCCCAAACTGGATGGTCGAATTGTATGTCAACAATGTGCTGGTTGATTATGTTAAGGCGGATGCTACCGGATTTTTCACCTTCCAGGTACCATTGGTATATGGAAATTCGTTCATTAAGCTTAAATTTTATGGACCTTGGGGCGAAGAACGTTACAAAGAGCAAACGCTTACGATTCCCTTTAACTTCATGCCAACCAAGAAGTTGGAATACACTTTTGCTGCCGGGCTGGTGGAAGACAGTATAGGAACGATTTTCTCCAGGGGAAATCTGAACTATGGTTTAAGCAAAAGTATCACCATCGGAGGCGGAGTAGAATATCTCTCGTCAGTTTCGACAGGAACCACTATGCCCTTTTTCACTATCGCCTCCCGTCCGCTCTCCAATCTTATTTTGTCGGGAGAATATACTTATGGCGTCAGGGGCAAAGCAATTCTGAATTATCAGCTGTTCAAAAATATCCAAATGGAGTTAAACTACACCAAATACAAGGCAGGTCAAAAAGCGGTCAATTACAACTACCTCGAAGAAAGAAAAGCCATTGTTACGATACCAATCAAAAGCCAAAAACTTTCTCTTTATAATAGATTGACCTATAACGAGATCATCATGCCAGGTACAAAATATACCACCACAGAATGGTTGATTTCCGGGGCTTTGTTTGGGGTTAACACCAATTTGACCAATTATGCGATGTTTTCCGAACACAGTCAACCATATACCTACAGCAACCTGTCCATGTCTTTAAGGTTACCAAAAGGATACATGTTAATTCCTCAAACGCAGTTTAACTACAGCCAGGGGCGGTTTATTTCGGCAAGATGCTCGGTGGAGAAGTATGTTTTCAAGAACGGATTTTTCTCCGCCTCCTACGAGAACAATTTCTTAAGCAGCACGCAAATGGCCCAGGTCGGTTTTAGGTACGACCTTCCATATGCACAGACTGGCTTAACACTCAGGCAATCAAACAGCGAAACCACTTTGATGGAGATTGCAAGGGGAAGTCTTATTGCTGATATTAAGACAAAATATTTTGGCGCCAATAGCAGGATCAGTGTTGGAAAAGGAGCCCTGGTTTTCTCTCCTTTCCTGGACCTAAACTGCAATGGCCGCCGCGATGCCGGTGAACCAAAGGAGTATGATCTGGATATTCGTATCAGTGGAGGCAGGCTTTTTCAGTATGACCGCGACTCAACCATCAGGGTTTTGGATTTAGAACCATATACGGCCTATTATGTCGAACTTGACCAGAACAGCTTTAACAATGTAGCCTGGAAACTCCGGAAAAAAACGATGAGCGTCGTTGTAGATCCGAACCAATTTAAAATGATCGATGTTCCTATAGCAGTGGTTGGTGAAGTTTCCGGGACTGTAAATAAAAAAAATAATGGTGATGCTGTTGGCATTGGACGAATTGTTGTCAACTTCTTTAATCGGGAATCTAAACTTGTCGGTAAAACTTTGACCGAACCCGATGGCTACTTCAGCTATCTTGGATTGGCTCCCGGCAAATATTTTGCCCAGGTTGATACTACCCAGTTAAAAAGGGTTCACATGGTTTCAGAGCCGGACACGCTACATTTCTCAATCAAGCCAAGCAGGGATGGCGACATCGTTGAAGGAATAGATTTCGTTCTTACAAGCAGTTTGACTGTTGATGCCTCGACCTATCCTGAGACACAACCAAATGAAATCCAATCAGTGACAACAGAACCTCCTACGGTCAAATATGGTGAAAATACCTCCCTGGCGTCCTTTAGACATGAAATTAACACCGGCTTGCTGAAAACCGATGCCATCAAAGAGAAAGATATCAAGGCATCCAGAATCGACACGATTGAAAGTAAATTGAATGAGGACAAATCAGATGCAAATAAATCGGATACCAAAAAATCTGAGGAAAGCAATGCAGGTTTCACAACAAAAGAGCTATTGAAAATTGAAATATAAGTTTTTACGCCGCCATCAAGACAGTTGCAACAAATCTCATATCTCATATCTCTTAGAGCAACTTATGATACCGCGCCATCCAATATGGCAGTAGGTAAAATGCCCCGTCATCCTCACTTAGGCCGTCTCCTCCCCCATCCATTTGGTACGTGTTGCTGTTCCACTTGGAGATGGCACGCTCGGGTGTCGGGATGGGTTTTGTTGCCTGCGGTTTGAAAAAACGGTCATTGATGGCGCTTTTTCGGATATCCCACCGGTGCGAGTTGTACATCGGCCAATTCCTGATATCCAGCGGGATTTGCTGCATCTCCTCTTCGGCGGTCCCCAAGCCGCAATCTTTCCCCAGTCCTATACTGGCAATGTAATTCCAGATTGGGATGCGATCAGCCTCTTCTGCCTTCCAACTTCTTGCCAGGCTTTTTGCATAAATCCCCTTTTCAGGACTCTCATTCCCATATCGCATCAAAGTATAATAAGGCAAAAATGAAAGTTCATCATCCGAATGGTTCACCTCATAGGGGCCATACATCTTCTGTACCAGCATATTATCGAGATAATGATGCTCCCTTACCAGGAAGTCGTAGGCTTTATCGTACTTCTGATTTTGCGTTACATGGGATGCGCTCTTCAAAAAAGCAAGGATTTGCAGGGAGTTGATGCCTCTTTCATACATCCAGACCTTTGAGTTATTCAGGGAATCAGGGCACCATACACCCCACCGTGTAGGAATTCCATCCAGGTCAATTAACTGAAAATTGTGATCTACAATATGGGTCATTAATCTATCTACCAAACTTTTTACCCTTTCCTTCATCTGCCCTTTGGCCACCAGGTCGTAAAAAAGCGGATAGGCAAACATGTGGCCGACGATCTCATCCGAACTGGTATCACCCTTCCACTTCCACTTGCCATCAGCCGATGCATGCCATTCACCACCGTGGCCGGTGCTTTCATCTATTGCAACATAGGAGCGGGCAACATATCCTCCAATCGGAGTAACGGTCTCCAGTTTCTCCATGGCCAGAAAGGTTCTTACTGCATTGTCGTAAGCATCCTTTCCCCCTGTCACTGCATAGCGAAAACATTCGGCAGCCAAATAGATGGAAGTCCATAACCCATCGTTATCGTTGGTCGAATGGGTAAAAGATGTTGTATCTGATAGGCTTCCAAACCGACATTCAGACGCGAAACCATAATGCAAATGTCTTTCATTCAGCCGATTTTCAAAGTATTCGGCCTTTTGTTCAAGGGTTAAAGGTAACTTTCTAAGCTCATTGATCCCGCCTGTAGTAGCAATCCAAACCTTGTTGGCATCAATTGGCAGGATGTCGTTGACTTCGTTGTTATCGAGCCATCTTTTGCCGGCGTAATATCTCCACGATCCTTTCGCTTTGCAAACGGCCCCCAGAGGCGTTCCCAACCATAAATTTTCACCAGACTGAACAATCGTGGTAACCGGCCCGACAGGTAATCCATCATTGGCCGAGAAGAGCTGATGGTCCCCCTTATCCGAAATCAAGCCAACAGCCGGCTGACAGCCAAAATAAACTGCATCGGAAGAAGCCCCCTTCTGCAAACTAAAATAATTTAGCCCTAATCCGGGCGACATAACGGCATAAGACAAATTCACCCAGGCGCCATTGATTTTCCTGAACAATCCACCATTGGTTGCTGCCCAAAATTCATCTCCTGCCACTTTGATAAGTTGACGAACGGAAAAAGAATCAAATTCAGGCACCTTTTGCCAGGTCCCGTTCCATAGCCAGGCACCCTTGGTCGTTCCAACCATCAGTGACTTTTCATTGATCCAAAGCAGCGAAAGGATGGTATCCTTCCCGGCTGCAACAGGCAGTAACAATTCTTTCTTTTCTACGACCTGCCATGCCTTTCCAATTCCTCCCAGCCAAAGCATTCCACCATTATCCAGAGCAGCAGTTTTCCACGAGCCCGGAATAGGTTCCATGCGCCATTTCCCCTTTTCAAAGTAAAATAACTTGTCGGCAGAAACGGTAACAATGGCATCACCCACCTTTATAAGTTTGACAATATTCTGCTTTCCTTCGGCAGGAAGCTGCACCTTTACCATTGACTCCTGCAAATAGGATTTACCCTTATTTACAGTTTGGACACCTGAGCCCATGACATAAGTATTGTGCATGATCAAACTCCCTGTCAGGAAGACTAATCCGAAAAAATAGTTTTTCATACCAAAAAATTGAATTCGTAGTTAATGTAATAGTTTGAAGCTATTGGCTTTTAGCGATGCAGAACAGCCCTATTCTTGTAGTAGTCCTTTTTACTTTATCCTTTATCCTTTATCCTTTTTACTTTATTTATCCTTCCTTATTTCCTATTTTTCCTCTGCAATTCCAGCAACGGTCTGTACCCGATCAAAATCACCCCTTCATCTTTTATTAATTTCCTGATTCCTTTGTCACTGGTAAAGCAGGTGGCTTCCTGCGCCCTTTTTTCTGCAGTACCGGTGATGGCTTTCAATTCGTCGCTTAATTTTGAAGCATGGATAAATATTTCCGTCACTCCAGGTTTCAGGTTTTTGATGATATTGATCCAGAAGGGTTTCACCTCTTTGTAGTTGTCGAGCTCCTCGTAAACAAAATAGTCCGTAAAGACAACGCCCTGTTTGGAAAGCTCCTCCCGCAGGGCTGGTTGCTTAAATTTTTCCATGGTAGATTGGGAAGGCATCCGCAAAGGCAGATTAAACTCCAGTGCCAGTTGCACATAGGCTTTGAAATATTCAGGAGCATATTGCATGGTGCCCATGTGTGAATCAATATGGGTAACTGGGACTCCGCAAGCAAGCGCTTTTTTGATTTGGGCGCGTCCTTCAATCAGCGCTTCAGCCGGATTGGAGTGGGCATAAACCTCCTCCACACTGCGCCATAGGAAACCATCCGGGTCATACAACCCTTTCACCTGCTCTTTGGGGGAAACGGGTCCCCAGCGATAAAAACTCCATTCTGCTGTATGGGTCAGGTGAACACCAAAATCCTTTTCCGGATGATTCCTTGCGTAATCCATGATTGCTCCCGACCATGGACAGGGAGTCATGATTGTACCTGACGTAATCATCCCGTTTTCCATTCCATCAATGACGGCCATATTGGCCGCGTTGCACATACCCACATCATCACAGTTGACTATCAACAATTTATCAGTCGGCTTGTAACCCAGACGTAGGCTTAATAATTTGGACTGTCCAAAAGCGGAGGTCAGAAACAGGGAAGAAACCAGCAAAAAAACTATTGAAAACCTCCCCCGAATCTCAACAGATTGAGTCGTGTTCATGATGTTAATTTTATAGTAGTTATCATCTTCCTGAATTGGAAAAATAAGTCATTCAAAAATAAGACAAATCAATGTAGAAAAAGCATATATAATTGTCAATTTTCAATTGTCAATTGTCATTTGGCAAATCTTACAATTAAGTTGATACAGGCTAAAAAAGGTGAAATATCGGTCAGCAACAATAGAAAAATTGCAATGTTGGATAGGAAATTCTACATTCTGAATAATTTTGCGTCACGAAATGATCAACTACGGCCAGGTCATAAAATTAGGGGAAAAATTGTATGCCTGTGCGCTTGAAAAATACTGGGAAACATATATTATGAATTACGGCTTTAGCCGGCAATGACTTCATAAACAAAATATTGGAAATTGACCTTCTTTTAAGGATGTTGATTGAACAATTGATCGAGCAAAACTTGTTTGTACGGCTCTGAAACGGAGAGTCTATGCGTACCAATAAACAGCAGATTACCCTCCAGATGGTCTATTTTGTGAAGATTGACAAGATTTGTACGGTGTACTCTTTGAAACGGTTGTCCAATCAATTTTTTCTCCCAACTTTTGAGCGTTCCGTGTACCACCAGTTTCTTATCAGGAAGGTGGAGAATAACATAATCCCCGCAGGCCTCAATAAATAGGATATCATCCACCCCAATCTGGTAAATGCCTTTATCCGACTTTACGCTTATCCGATTTGGAACAACCGTTTGCGCCTTGGCAAAAAACCGTTCCTTTGCTTTGTTGACAGCCTTGCTAAATCGCTCGAAAGAAAATGGTTTCAAAAGAAAATCGACAATCTCCAGATCGAACCCTTCGATGGCGTATTTTGGGTAGGCAGTTGTAAAGATGACAAGAGGAGGATGAACCAGCGATTTCAGAAAACTCACCCCCGACATCTCCGGCAGGTTTATGTCAAGAAACATCAAATCCACAGAATTTTTATCCAGGAAAGCCTGCGCTGTAAAAGCATCCGGAAAAATTCCACTGCAAAGTAAACCCGGACACAAGGAGATGTTGTGTTCCAGAAGGGACCGGGCAGCAGGTTCGTCTTCGATGATGATGCAATTCATGGCTCTCAACTATTAAAGTTCTATTTTCATCTCAACGCTGAATACTCCCTCCTTTTCTCCAAATTGAAGTGAATATCGGTCAGGGTAGATCAAATTTAATCGTTTTTCAACATTGTTGATACCGATTCCCTCAAGTTCCGCCTCAACGCTCTTTTCACGCGGGGCCACTGGATTTTCAGTGGTAAAGTGCAGTTGCTTTCCTTTTAATCCAATATGGATCTGAATGACTCCATTGTCTCTGCCTGTGCCATGTTTGAAGCAGTTTTCGGCCAAGGGGAGCAGCAGCAATGGAGCGATCTGCTGGCTCGTGAAATTTCCTTCTGTAGTCAGAATGACAGTACTAATTTCGGGATTGAGCCTTGCCTTCTGTAATTCCACATAGGTTCGTATAATCTCCACCTCTTTCTCCAGCGGGATGAAATTACTTGATGTGTCATAGAGCACATATCGGAGAAAATCGGATAATTGCAAAATAACATCTTTGGTCTTCTCATCCTTTTGAACAGCCATTGAATAGATGGTATTGAGGTTGTTGAAAAGAAAATGTGGGTTAATTTGCGCTTTCAGCGCGGACAATTCATTCTGCGCCTTGTTACGGTTCGCAATCAACACTACTGCATATTGCCAGACCAGATAAGCTCCCGTTGTAAGGATCAGATAAGAGCCAACGATGATGAGGAGTTCCCATAATTCATAATAGGATACAAAAAAGAGTTCAGGAAACATTGTATCAAATACATAGTCGAAAAGTATAAAATTAAGGACCGAGGCGACTATCACCAGAATCAAAACAGTCAGAATATAGATCCAAAATTTACTATTTTTCAGATATTTACAAACTAGCACATTGAGATTATAATAGACTGCCAGGGCAATCGTAAGGTGGAAAACCACCACATACATGAATCCGGAAAGGAAGAAATCAGTAAAAAAGGAGATGTCATCCCTGTTTTTTGATGGCTGGAGATATTCAAACAAAACATAAAACAGGGGGACCAAAAAGAGTACTGAAAGACCTATTTTCAGCCATTTAGCCGCACGTTTGGCATACCAGACGAATGGGATACAACAGTAGAAGAAGAACAATGCGTTAAGCAAAAACAGATCAAACCAATAGTCCTGCAGACCCTTAATGGCACAGGTAGTTTCTACACCAGGATTAAATACGATGTTCCAGCAATTGATCGAAAGCATCCAGAAAAGGAGATGCATGAGAATAACCATCTGGTTTTTATATTTTGAAATTTTCATGGGGTGCTTATTTTATACGGTTTAACTTCAACATGGCCTGTTGTTTTTCCCAGTCGACAAATCTGGTTTCACCGGCATAGCGCTCAATCATTCCTGTCAGTTGCTCAGAACTGCCCGTCAGCAGCAGTCTTCCTGCACCGCTTACCCATCGGTAGCTCACCCTGACCCGCTTTTTCTCAATCATATCCTTCATGTAACCAGCTCCCAGCCAGGATATTTTGCACTGTTCTCCTGACAGATCAATCCTTGCAAGTGTATGGACCTTGAAGTAACTCTCCATGGCAAACCGGCTCTTTTCCAAACCACTGTTTTCGACCGACATGAAATCGGCATAAAGCCTCTGGTTTACAGTAAAAAGTACCATCTTAAATTTATAAACAAGGGAATCGGACTGGTTGCTCAGCAACTTGACACTGTAATAATCAACAGGACTGAACACGACCGAATCTTTCCCCTGTTTTGTCTTACGTGTTTCTTTGTTAATGACCCGCTCTATTTTCCAAACAGCTGTAGTATCCATCTGGTTCCAAACATCCGGAGACTCTTCTTTGTCAGTAACTTTCTTCATTTTCAATGGAAGGGCGCTCCACCTGCCTTCCATTTCAGGCTTCAGGGCAATGTTCTTCCCAACATAAAAAGGATTCAGGGAACAGATCATAAAAAAATCGGTACAACCTGTCAATAACAGGATGATACCGAGTAAAATGATTGCTTTGGGACGGTTCATGGTTTAATAATTTTAATTTCTTTACCGAAGATAGACCGGATCTGCAGCATCTGAAAATTATTTCGATGAATGCCCCTAATTATTCGATGATTGAGGCAAAATTCGTCCCTTTGATCATACAGATTTATTTCCTTGGATTTTTATTGGATAAAAAGTAAACACAAGCATCTTTATTCATCCCACTACTATTTCAATTATTCTGTTTTTATCTGCTTCATATCTTTTATCATTCCATTTGATGTGGCGGTAATTTTCACCTCCCCCTTCTTGCTGTCTGATCCAAGGATAATCATGGCTTTACCATAAAAAAGCTTCACCTGGTTTGCTTGAAAAGGATCGAACAACTGTGGATTGCCGTTTCCGACACCTGCAATATGTCCAGGACCACTTAAGGAAATATCGACCACATTGTCAGCCAAGGGACACATGTTGCCATCCTTATCAAATGCCTCAACAAGCACGTAAGAAAGATCCAAACCATCGGCATGGATCACATATCGGTCAGGCGATAGCCGAATCTGGAAGGGTTCACCGGCAGTTTTAAGCAACTGCTCGCCGATTGCCGACCCCTCCTTGTAAGCCACAGCTTTAAGCACTCCCGGCAGGTAGGTTACCTCCGTCCACTCCAACCTGAAACGTTCTGTGGGTTTAGATGAATTCGGCTTTTTATATCTCATTCCAAGGGACTTACCATTTAAAAAAAGTTCGGCGCAATCTCCATTGGTATAAACAAAAACAGGAATTTTATCCATTTTGCCGCCTTCCCAATTCCAGTGAGGAAGAATATGAACGGTCAACTCTTCCGGCTTCCAGAAGCTTTTGTACAGATAATACCGATCCTTGGGAATACCGCAGAGATCAACAATGCCGAAATAGGAACTTCGTGAGGCCTCCTTATCGGTCATTCCATGCGCTTTTGCCCATTCGTTCCCATAGGGTGTTGGTTCACCAAGGTAATCGAAACCTGTCCAGACAAATTCGCCGGCAATGTACTCTTCATCCTGTTGCCACATAAAATCTTCATCAGGCAGATCAGCCCATTTGGGAACACTCAAATCATACGAACTCACCTGAAGCGACGTGGTAAATTCATCTTTTTGAGTCGGCAGTGGCCATTCGTAAAACCCTCTTGTACTGACAGTAGATCCTGATTCACTAACAATTACCGCCTTGTTTGGCTCCATTTGGCGGGCCAGGCTGTACCTTCGGCCATAATTCCAGCTATGCACATCGTAGAAATCGAAATGGCGCAATGCTGCGCTGTTGGTAATGTCGCAGGCCATAGTGACAGGCCTTGTAGGATCATATTTTCGTACATAGTTGATCATGGTTTGCATCCGGTAGAAACCATTGTTGTTGTTGTACTGTACATCCGACATTTCATTGCCGACACTCCAGATGAAGACACTCGGATGGTTCCGGTCGCGTTCTACAAAATTCTTTATGTTCCTTTGGGCATAATCTTCGAAGTTGGTATCTGCATTGACATCGGCCTTTTAATTGTACCCTTTTGTCATTCAGGTGCAATCCATTGTTGGGGGTAAACCGTAAAGTCCTTATTCCAAATGGGGTAAAATAGGTATCTGTAATTTTATCGTTCGTGTAAACAACAGTCTTGACCTGAAACAGAACAGGATTGGCAATATCCCAGCGCTGAGGGTCAGAGAGGCCGATGGTTGTCTCAATCTCTTTGTAGGATCCTGCTGCAATTTTAGAAACTACCTCCTTTTTTGCCAGCTCAATTCCTTTTTGATTGACAATGCTATTCTCGACTTTTACCTTCTCTTCGCTGTTGCCGGATTGATTGTAAACAGTTGTCATTACCCTAACCTCTGCGTAGTTTGGTTTTATCACCGGCGTGCTAACCTGTGTCCCCCATATACCAACGTGAACAGGATCGACCACCACCATCTGTACTTTCCTATAAATCCCGGCGCCGGGATACCACCTGCTGTCGTGGTTGCGCGTATCAACATGAATGGCCAGTTTGTTTTTCCCGTTGGATTAAAGAAGAGGCAGTAAAAAGCAGCAGTGCGAGGATTATTGCAAATTGAAATGAGATTGGTTTTCTGTTCATGGTTTGGCTATTGGGTGAAATTGTTTAAACTTAATCATGAAGTCGCATAAAGGAGCCGTCCAACTTTGATTTCATTAAAAATTAAAGCCTTTATGCTTTACCAAAAATAGCTAATTTTTAACCTGTTTGCTATTCTTTCGCTCCAGTTCCCTGAGGTTATCAAGCTTTTTCTTTTGCAGGAAGCTGTAGATATCCCCCAGGTGCTCTTTGACCTGTTTGTTACCAAATTCGTAAACTTTGCTCACCAACCCATCCAGAAAGTCACGGTCGTGGGAGACCAGAATGAGTGTCCCGTCAAAATCCATCAACGCATTTTTTAGAATCTCCTTGGTACGCATGTCCAGGTGGTTGGTGGGCTCATCCAGGATCAGCAGGTTAACGGGTTCAAGCAAAAGTTTCACCATGGCCAGCCTGGTTCGTTCACCGCCGGAAAGTACCTTTACCTTTTTGAAGATATCATCGCCGCTGAACATGAAAGCCCCCAGCATATCTTTTATTTTGGTACGGATATCGCCCACCGCCACATCATCGATGGTTTGGAATACCGTTAGCTCCTCATCCAGTATAGATGCCTGGTTCTGGGCGAAATAGCCAACCATCGTATTGTGTCCCAAAGTCAGTTTCCCCTGATACTCAATCTCATTCATGATTGCCTTCACCAGCGTCGACTTCCCTTCGCCGTTCTTGCCAACAAATGCTATCTTCTCACCTCTTTCAAGCGTTAACGAAACATTTGAAAACACCGGGTGGTCTCCATAGTTTTTGGCCAGTTCTTCCACTATGACCGGATAATTTCCTGATCTTGGAGAGGGAGGAAATTTCAACCGGAGGGCAGAACTATCTACCTCATCCACTTCAACCATTTCTAGCTTCTCGAGCATTTTCAACCGCGATTGTACCTGTAGAGTCTTGGAGTAAGTGCCTTTGAAACGTTCGATAAATTCATTGGTTTCAGCGATCATCTTTTGCTGCTCATCGTATGCTTTCTGCTGTTGCCCGCGACGCTCCCTGCGCAACTCAAGGTATTTTGAGTAGTTGACCTTGTAGTCATATATCCGTCCCATGGTTACTTCGATGGTCCGGGTAGTAATGTTATCAATAAATGCACGGTCGTGCGAGATGACCATCACCGCTTTGGCACTGTTGATCAGGAACTCCTCCAGCCACTGCACCGATTCTATATCCATGTGGTTGGTTGGCTCGTCAAGCAGGATAAGGTCCGGCTTTTGCAACAATATTTTGGCCAATTCAATCCTCATCCGCCAGCCTCCGCTGAATTCGCTGGTAGGCCTTGTAAAATCCCCCCTCGAAAAACCCAGGCCAAGCAGGATGATCTCTATTTCGGCGTCAAAATTGATCTCTTCAATCGAATAATACATCTCGCTCAGGGAAGAAACCCGTTCGATAATATTGCTGTAACTCTCAGAATCATAATCAGTACGTGTTGCCAGTTCTTCATTAAGCGCTGCTATCTCACGCTCCATCCCCTGGATACGTGAAAAGGCCAGGGATGTCTCCTCAAACACAGTACGATTGTCTTCTGTAAGCAAATGTTGTGGCAAATAGGCGATGACCGCCTCCTTTGGTGCAGATATTCTCCCCTTGCTGGCAGTTTTGACTCCTGCCATGATTTTTAGCAGGGTCGACTTCCCGGCACCATTTTTCCCCATCAGGGCTATCCTGTCCTTGTCGTTGACAACGAAAGAGATATCCGAGAAAAGCGTCGATCCGCCAAATTCAACCGTAAGTCCGTCTACTGAAATCATATCCCTCTAAATTTTTGGAAGGCGCAAATATATCTATTTTGATCCATAAACTTTTGCCGTTTTTCAAGGTCTTAACATAAAGAATAGTACTTTCACTGAACTTTCTTCCCGATTTATTGTTTACAAGACACTCAGGCAACTGGAAAAAATTAAGTATAAAAAATTTTATGCGATGATTACAATCCTGGCTATTGACGACAGTAACGACGAACTGGACAGCCTTAACATTAAAAGACTTGCAGACGAGCGTACGGCCGAACTTAATAAGAGCCATGAAATGTTGCTTAAGCTAACCGATCAGGTTCCCGGGGTTGTTTATCAGTACAGAATGTTCAGTGATGGCCGTTCATGTTTCCCCTACGCCAGTCCTGGAATAAACGATATTTACTGTGTAACGCCTGAGGAGGTGAAGGAGGACGCAACACCCGCGTTTCGCAGGATCCATCCGGACGATTATGACCGTATTTTCTCCGCCATCATGGAATCAACGCGTACCCTGGAGTTATACCACAATGAATTCAGGGTTATTTTGCCGGACATTGGCGTACGCTGGCGCTTGTGCGATGCAAAACCCGAAAGGATGGATGACGGCAGCACACTGTGGCATGGAATTATCACGGACATCACTGATCGCAAGAATGCAGAAGAGGCCCTAAAAAAGACTGAAAACCATTACCGGGCCCTGATCGAGAAAGCTCCTGACGGTGTGGCTTTAATCGATGCCGATAGTAATTTTTTATTTGTCAGTCCCGCCGGATTGAAGATGTTCGGGTACACTTCTGATATGTTGGGAATTATATCGGGAGACGATCTTACCCACCCGGAAGATTTACCCATTGTGATTGGCGAGCTCATTAAAGTATTGGAAAATCCCTCCTATACACCAACTTTACAGTATCGGTTCGCACGGGTCGACGGTTCCTATATTTGGATTGAAAGCACCTTCAGCAACCACCTTGCCAATCCCGACATCAATGCCATTGTCATCAATTTCAGGGATATTAACGAGCGCAAAATAGCGCAGGATTTACTGAAGGAAAGTGAATATTTTTTCAAGGAAACTCAGCATGCCGCCTTTATTGGTTCGTACAAGTATGACCTAATCTCCAATTCTTGGACTTCTTCTGAAGTACTTAATCAAATTTTTGGGATTGATGAAAAGTACCTTCGTACACATGAAGGGTGGCTTGATATCGTACATCCCGACGACAAGGAAATGATGGCCCAATATTTTGTTGAGGAAGTAATTACAAAACACAACTCATTTAACAAAGAGTACCGCATTATCCGAAAGAGTGATGGCGAAATAAGATGGACCCTTGAATTGGGCAAACTCAATATTGACGAAAATGGTAATGTACTTTCAATAATGGGGACGATCCAGGATATTACAGAACGAAAATTGCAGGATGAGTCATTGAGCCAATCCAATGAATTAAACCAATCCCTGCTACAAACCATCCCGTTTGGAATGGACATTGTCGATGAATATGGGAATATCCTTTTTATCAGCGAAAACCTGTCCAAATATTTTAGAGAAGATGTTGTAAGTAAGAAATGTTGGGATCTCTACTGTGACAATCATCAACAATGCAGCAATTGCCCTCTGCTCAAAGGCATCCAACTTGGAATAACTGATATATATGAATCAGAAGCAATACTTGGCGGTAAGACTTTTCAAATAAGTCATACAGGTATGATGTTTAGAGGTAATAAAGCTATGTTGGAGATCTTTGAAGATATATCGGTAAAAAAGGAGATCGAGAAGAAAATAAAATTGCTGGCTTATTCCCTTGAGAGCATCAGCGAATGCGTTTCCATCACCGACAACAACGATATAATCATCTATGTAAATAATTCATTTTTTACAACTTATGGCTACAGACCCGATGAATTAATCGGGAAGCATACCAGTATTCTACGACCGGCAGATACACCGTTCGAACATGTAAGGGATATTTTGCCTGAGACTATTGAAGGTGGTTGGAGGGGTGAAATCATGAACAGGAAGAAGGATGGAACCCTCTTCCCTATTTTACTCTCAACTTCAGTTATCAAGGATGATCATGATAATTCGCTAGCATTGATTGGTGTAGCAACAGATATCACTGATATGCGTAGATCCAGGTTGGAATTGATAGCTGCCAAAGAGATGGCCGAGGAGAGCAACCGTCTCAAGTCAGCCTTTCTGAACAACATGAGCCATGAAATTCGAACACCAATGAACCACATTATGGGCTTTTCGAGTTTGATGGCTGAAGCGCATGGTGAAGAAAAGGATGAATATGCCGGAATAATCCTGAGCAGTTCCAATCAATTGCTGACACTGATTGAAAATGTAATTCTTTTGTCGCGATTACAAAGCGAGAAACCGGAAGTAAATCAACAACCCTTAGAGCCAGCTGATATTGTAAACAATCTCGGTGATCGGTTAAGACCCGAATGCCTTAAGAAAAATATCGCGCTAAAACTTAAAATTCCAAAAGATATACCACCCCTTTCCATCCTATCGGACCACGAAAAAATCAAGCAAATCCTCATTAATCTAACTTCCAATGCCATCAAATATACTGCGGAAGGATATGTGGAGGTGGGCTATATAGTTAAACAGGACCATTTGACTTTTTATGTGAAAGATACCGGAATGGGAATTCCACTTCACGAACAGGATAAAATCTTTGATTCATTTTACCGCACTGACCTGGCAATCTCAAAAGCTATTGGTGGCACCGGTCTCGGATTGAGCATTGTGAAAGAGCTGGTAAATTCGTTGAGCGGTACATGCTGGTTGGAGTCAGAAGTGGGAATAGGATCCTGCTTCTATTTATCTATTCCGATGGTTCGGACAAACGAAGGGTTTGATATAGAAAAATCAGCCCATAGCCCACATCGAAAGTTAGGGGATCTCTCCATTTTAATCGTTGATGACGAACAAATAAATTTTCTCTATCTCGAAATTTTACTTAAAAATAGCGTTAAAAAAATCGATCATGCTATCAATGGCAAAGACGCCCTTGACAAAGTGGCAATACAGTCTTACAGCATGATTTTCATGGATTTAAAGATGCCTAACATGAATGGCTACGATGCAACAATTAAAATAAAACAAAGTTATCCAACAATTCCTATTATAGCGCAAACGGCTTATGCATCTATCGAAGACAGGGAAAAAGCATTACAGGCAGGATGCGATGATTTTATCGCCAAACCCATTAAGAAAAATGCCCTATTGGAGGTAATTCAAAAATATTGCTAAGAACATTGCACTACATGAACAAAGTAAAAGATTCATTTACAATAGGAAATATCCAGATTCCAACACTTTTAGAGCATGTGAATGCCGGTGTGGTGATTCATGCGCCTGATACCTCCATCCTTTTGGCAAACAAGGAGGCCACACGGATTCTCGGATTATCGTTGGAACAGATGCAAGGGAAGATAGCCATTGACCCGGAATGGCGCTTTACAAATAAGGATGGACGTGAACTATCTCAAGAGGAGTACCCTGTTGCAAAAATCGTCTCAACGTTGCATCCTTTAGAGAATGTTGTAGGTGGGGTATATCGGCCAAAATTCAAGGATCAGGTTTGGGTAAAGGTAAATGGATATCCAGAGTTTGATAATCTGGGACAATTGAAATTCATTGTAATCACTTTTGTAGACATAACCCCTCAAATTGAATCCCAAAATGCGCTAATCGAAAGCGAAGCCATGTTTTCCAAAGTTTTTCAATACAGTCCGGGACTAATGATGGTAACAACTTTACACTCTGGTCTTGTTTTGGAAACCAACAACAACATTTTCCTGTCTGGTTATTCAAGGGATGAGGTGATTGGAAAATCCATTCTCGAACTAAGATTTTGGGACGATTTATCGGAAAGGTTACATTTTTACAAAACTCTTAGAAAAGTTGGCAAAATTGAATATTTAGAGGCCAAGTTCCGACAGAAAACCGGCGAAATTTTTACTTGTCTGATCTCAGGCGAGATCATAAAATTTCGGGGAACGGACTGCATTGTCAGCGTTATGATTGATATTTCAGATAGGAAAAAGTCTGAAAACGAAATGAATACCCTGTTCGAAATATTCCAGGGCGTTGTACATACATCAGATCTTTATGAACTTCTGAAACTGATTCATCAATCCTTAAAGAAGGTTTTGTATGCCGAAAATTGCTTCTTTGCACTCTATGATGAAAATACCGGACTATTCCATTTTCCATACTTTGTTGACCAGTACGATGAATTTATCGCGCCTCAGGCATTGCTTAAAAGTTGTACTGCCTACGTTTTTCGTACCGGAAAATCAATGCTAATTCCACAGGAAGTATTTAAAAAACTCTCGAAGCTCAATGAGGTTGAATTGGTCGGTTCCCCATCGCCCAGCTGGATTGGCGTCCCATTGAAAACATCTTCACATACCATCGGTGTTTTGGTACTTCAGCATTACCAGGAGGTGAATATCTACAACGAGCACCATCTCAAATTTCTGGATTCAATCGGTGGTCAGGTTGCCAATGTCATCGAACGCAAAAGGGCTGAAGAGGAGCTGGCGAAATCCAACTCTTTGATCGCAGCCACACTAGAATCGACGGCTGATGGAATTCTTGTTGTAGATAGAAATGGAAAAATCACCAACTATAACATGAAATTTGTTGAACTTTGGGGGATTCCTGAACCCATCATCGCCTCTGGAAAAGACCAAGAGTTACTGGCCTTCGTTCTGGAGCAATTAGCAAATCCTGATGGATTTTTGAATAAAGTCATCGAACTTTACAACAATTACGAAGAGACTTCCACTGATTATATTGAATTCAAAGATGGCAGGATTTTTGAGCGCTTTTCCCAGTCACAAATCTTTAATGGAGAGTGCGTTGGTCGGGTTTGGAGTTTTCGCGATATCACCATTCAAAAAAACACCTTGCGCTCCTTACAGGAAAGCGAAGAACAATTGCGGGAGCTCAATGCAACAAAAGATAAATTCTTCTCTATCATCGCGCACGACTTGAAGAGCCCATTTAACGGGATCCTCGGATTCAGCAATATATTGGCCGACCAAATCAAACAGAAAGACTATCAAAATATCGAAGAGTATGCAGAAATCATCCAGTACTCCTCGCAAAAAGCCATTGATCTGCTGATGAATCTCGTAGACTGGTCTCGTTCTCAGTCTGGCCGGATGGATTTCAATCCTCATGTAACAGATGTCAGCGCCCTCATTCACGAAGTTTTTGATTTGTTAAAAATATCGGCATTACACAAATCAATCCTCCTGACCAAAAAGATTGAGCCATCAATCATGGCATCTGTTGACAAAGAAATGATTTCCAGTGCATTGAGAAATTTAATCACCAATGCGATCAAATTCACCAATCCCGGCGGAACAGTTGAAATCAAAGCCGAAAAAATTGGTCAGGAGTTAAAAATTACTGTTGATGACAACGGAATAGGAATGGACGAAAATGAGTTGGCCAAACTATTCAGGATTGATCAAAGCTACAGCCGGCCCGGCACACAAAATGAACAGGGCACAGGTCTGGGATTGATCCTATGTAAAGAGTTCATTGGTATTCACAAAGGATCTATTTGGGCTGAAAGTGAAGCAGGCCAGGGAAGCCGGTTCTGCTTTACGATTCCTGCCAGCGAATAGCCTCATTAATTTTGTCCTATTTTATGATTGCCGGGACGCAAAGGAAGGGTGAAACAAAAATTTGAGCCATTTTGTCCCGATGATCCATCCGGATCACTTTCAACCCAAATTTGGCCACCAAGCATCTCAACATAGGCTTTTGATATTGATAATCCCAGCCCTATGCCCTGAAAGGCTCTTTTGTCGCCAATATCTGCCTGGATAAAACGTTCAAAAATGGCCTTTTGCCGCTCTTTCGGCACTCCAATACCCTGATCTTTAACGTAGAATTGAACGAATGTTACATGTCCTCTCCCAATCAAATTGTACCCAAATTCAATGAAGCCCAGATCGCTGAATTTGATGGCATTTTTGACGAGATTGACCAGAACCTCGTAAACCTTATTTCGATCTGTTATTATGATAGAAGCACCGGATGGAACTGCATTCTTAAAAGACAACTTCAGTCCCTTCTCTTCCGCTACTTTCTTATAGGTATGGAAAATCTGTTCAACCAGTTCATCGATGTTTGTTTCCATCAGTTGGAGCTGTATCTGTCCCGATTCAATTTTGGATATTGTAATAATTTCCTCCAACAGATTAAGCATTCTAACCCCGCTTTTTTCAATAATCGAAACATATTCATGGGCTTCCTCAGTAGATAGTTTGGGTTCTTTAAGCAATTCGGCAAAGCCAAGAATGCCGTTCATGGGGGTTCTGATCTCATGACTGAGATTGGCAAGGAAGGCTGATTTTAACCTATCACTCTCTTCTGCCCGCACTTTGGCCGCAATCAGATCAGCAGTCAATTTTTGTTGCAACGTGATATCCTGGTTGATAACCTGATAATGTTTTTCCCCGTTCCAGAACACTTCGTTCCTTAAGATTCTAATGTGCCGTATTTCCTTGTTCTTTCTAACAATACTTACCTCATACTCAGCAGTCTCCTTTCCAACTAGCCGTAATTCTTTTCTTTTGAGGTGCCGTGCATAACTTTCATGGGAATAGAGCTCCTTTACAGGTTTTTTGACAAACTCTTCCAACGACTCAAAATCATAGATATCCAAAAAAGCCTTGTTCGCATATACTGTCTTGCCATTTACCGTTACAATTCTTATGCCAAGCGGGGATTCTGAGATGGAGCGTCTGAAATTCTCCTCAGATTGTAGCAATTGTTTTTCCATTTGAAGCCTTGCCTGCCGCATCTGCGACTCTTTGATAGCCCTGTAAATGGCCGGGACAAGCCTTTCCAATCTATTTTTAAGTACATAATCAGTAGCCCCGCTTAACAATGAACCAATAGCTGCATCTTCCCCCATGGTTCCGCTTAAAAAGACGAAAGGAACATAGGGAAACTTCTCCCTGACAAAAAGTAGCGCTTCTGAACCAGTATAGTCAGGAAGGTGAAAATCCGATAGGATAATATCGATATCATTCATTTCGAGGCTTGACTTAAATGTCTCCTCAGAATCTGTTAACAAATATTCAAACTTGATATCGGCTTTACTGAGAATTGATTTCACGAGCAAAGCATCATTCTTATCGTCTTCAAGATGAAGTATTTTGATCGGAACCTTGTTCATCCATTCTAAATTTAGAAATCCGACACTAGACTGGCAACTCGTTGATTACCACCCAATATTTACCAAGTTCTTTAACCACCTGGATAAAGGAATGCATGTTCACGGGCTTTACAACGAATGAATTAGCTCCAATATCATAACATGCCTGAAGATCGTGGGTATCGCGGGAAGAGGTCAACATGATCACAGGAACCATGTTGTACTCAGGATCCTGTCGGATCAACTTTAATACCTCGATGCCATCCATCAGTGGCATCTTTATATCCAATAGTATAAAAATTGGCTTCCCCCCGGTATATCCTTCAAATTTCCCCCTTGTATTCAGAAAATCGATCGCCTCCTCGCCATCCTCTGCCACTATGATATTGTTGCCGAAATTGGCTTCAGCCAAGGCGTTCTTAATCAGGGTAACATCGTTGGCGCTATCATCCACCAATAAGATATCCTTTACAAGTGTCTTCATTGATTTTCGGTTTAGAGTACTTAAAATTAAGAAAATAAATTATTAAAATTCAAAGATTCTTTGCAAAAACATTAACTATTGAAGATTTGAATCCGGCAAACTAAAATAAAATACCGCACCCTCACTCTCCTTACTTTCAGCCCAACATCTGCCACCATGGCGCGTTATAATCCTGTTGATATTTGCAAGTCCAATTCCGATGCCTTCAAAATCGCGGGATTTGTGCAAGCGCTGAAAAACCCCAAATAGTTTTTCTACATATTTCATGTTGAAACCGGCGCCATTGTCTCGGATAAAAAAAACTGTTCCGGTTTTATCAGGGTAACTCCCAACCTCAATGCAGGCCTTCTCCTTTTTACCCGTATATTTTATGGCATTGGACAAAAGATTGATCCAAACCTGCCCGATAAGCTGATAATCCCCATAGGTTCTGGGAAGAGGGTTGATTTTCATCTCGATAACACGTGTTTTAATTTCCTCCTCAAACATTTTTAATCCCTGCTCAATTATCTGAAGTGTCTCGAAATGTTGTTTGTGGAGCTCTGTCCTGTTAAGCCTTGAAAAAGTCAGTAATGCATCGATCAATTCTCCCATTTCACTGGCCGAATTGGTAACTGTTTTTAAGTACCCTAGTTCTTCATCGGTCAGTTTAGAAGATTTTTTTTCAAGGAATAGGTTGATAAAACCATTGATGTGCCGCAAAGGAGCCCTTAAATCGTGTGAAACGGAATAGGAAAAGGCCTCCAGCTCCCTGTTGGCGTTTTCAAGTTGAAAGGTGCGCTCTGTTACCCTTTTTTCAAGACCTTCAACTAACTGAACGTTTTCAACAGCCCTGGCTGTAGCATCCGCCAGGGTTTGCAATAGTTGGACCTCAATGGGTGAAGGAGAATAATACTCCTCCCAATAAGCGCCGATTGCCCCAAGCGGATCACCCTTTCTTATCGGTACCATTGCCAGGCTCTTTACAAACGTATTTTTATAAGCAGCAACCGGTATACGCGGATCAGCATAGATATCGCTTATGGTAACTGCTTCCATGTGTTCCATTGCCCAACCACTGATACATGAGCCAAGCGGGAACCGTTGTCCTTTCCAAAGCGGTGCAATTGCATCCTCATCAGCATAATAGCACATCTCCCCATCTTTCAAAACAAAGGTTGCACCATTGGCATTTACCAGATTTCGTGCGGAGGCCCTGACAATTTCCATAATTCGAGTAATATCCTGCGAAACAGAAAGTTCCTGTATGGCCAATACCAACATTTGTAAACGCTGGTTTAGTATTTTATGCTCTTCTTCAGCTTTTTTACGATCAGTGATGTCTTGAATAGAGGTTATAAAATAGAGTGGCGAACCATCATTGTCGCGTTGAAGAATGGTACTGATATCGACCCATACAGTGCGGCCATCTTTGTGGATATACCGTTTTTCAAAACGAATGGAAGGACTTTTGCCGGCAACGATGGAATCAAGATAATCCTGGTTCATTTGAACATCATCAGGATGCGTAATATCCTGCCATCTCCGATTAGATAATTCTTCCTCCGAATAGCCGAGTATATTTCTGAATTGCTGATTGGTTTTCAAGTTTCCATTGGTTGTTGTGATCGATTTTCCAATCGTGGAATATTCAAAAATTTTCCGGAAATACTCCTCGCTGATACGGGTTTTCTCCTCTAGCTCCTCACGCTTTTTTACATCTTCCTGAAGCAGATCATTCGCCACAGAGAGCTCCTTGGTACGTTCTATTACCCTTCGCTCTATCTCATCATAAGCCTTTTGCAACTCAATCTGTGTGTAAACCAGTTTTTCTTTCTCATTTTTAAGCGCATCATTCACAATTTTAAGTTGTTTGGCACTTGGAATGGCCAATATTTGCGGAAGATATGGCCACACCACTACCGCGGTTGCAAGCGATATTAGGGCACAAAAAGTATCCACTGAGGCCTGCCACCAGTTTACCTCCCACCAGAGCCCAACCACATGTACGATATGGGTAGCGCCGCAAGCCAAAATAAAAAGGCCAAAGAGGAAAATTATCCAGGTAAACGGCATATCCTTTCGTCTCCTGATAAATACAATCAGAAAGATCGGAATAGAGGCATAAGATATGGCAATAATGGCATTCGACAGCGCCATGACCATCATCAGAAGCGGGGTCATATTACCCGGATTGGCGCCCTTTATTTCCATGCTTCCGGCAGGCATCAGCAACATCGGTCCAATAATCAAAATAGCGAGTGCAATGGCTGGTGCAATGATCCGGGGAACGAGTTCCAGTGTTTGGCGCATGATTGATTTTTTAGGGGTAAAAGTTTGCACCTTGTATGCCCTCAATCGAAGACTGTTGGTCACCACGAAGATCGAACTGAAAGCCATCGCGCCTGCTGCAAACATCGGACTAAGCAGCCCATAGGCAGCGATCGGTATCAATGCCACATTGTAGAAAAGAGCCCATATCAGATTCTGAACGATTGTTTGAGATGTTCCACGCGACAGTGAAATGGCCCGTCCCACACCGGATAGGTCTCCATTGATGAGGGTTATCCCGGCAGCCGCCATGGCAATATCTGTTCCAGTTCCAATGGCAATGCCGACATCTGCCTGGGCAAGTGCCGGGGCATCGTTGATACCATCACCCACCATGGCCACAACCGGATGGGAATAATTACCCAAAGATTCCTCTTCCTGAATTTTCCGGATTGCACCTGCCTTTTCACCCGGCGATACTTCGGCAAATACCCTTGTGATTCCAACCTGCTTCGCGATCGTTTCCGCCGATAACCAGTTATCACCTGTAATCATAACCAAATCCAATCCCAGCTGCTGAAGTTCTGAAATGGCCTCCTTTGCCCCCGTTTTTAACGTATCAGCAACGGCAATGATCCCAACCACATGGCTTTGTCCTTCATCAACGGCCGGTCTCACTGCAACCAACACAACAGTTTTGCCCTCTGCCTGCAACCTTTTGATTTCCGGTTGAAATTCTACTGTCGGAATCTCCTCATTGGCCATCATCCTTAAATTGCCAATGGTAACAATTTGCCCTTCAATTCTTGCCCGAATACCAAATCCACCGAAAGCCCTGAACTGCATTGGCCCTGAAAGCTTCAATTTCTTTTCGTTTGCCTCCTTTACCATGGCCTTGCCTAACGGATGCTCCGAACCCACCTCAGCACTGGCAGCGATGGTGATTACTTCGTCCACCGTATAATCTCCGAAAGGAACAATATCTGTCACTTGCGGTTCACCCAAAGTGATGGTACCGGTTTTATCCAGGACTACAACGTTAATTTTGCCGGCTCGTTCGAGTACTTCACTGTTTTTGAACAAGATCCCGTTCTCCGCTCCCTTCGAAGTGCCCACCATGATGGCTGTTGGTGTGGCCAGCCCAATGGCGCACGGACAAGCGATAACCAGTACGGCAATGGCATTGATCATGGCAACTGTCCAGTCAGCTTGCGCCACATAGATCCATCCCAGGAGGGTAAAAAGGGCAATCCCAATGATAATGGGTACGAAATATCTGCCTATCTGATCGGCTATTTTCTGAATCGGGGCTTTGCTTCCCTGGGCAGTCTGGACCATCTTCACAATTTGGGACAGGGCTGTATTTTTCCCCACCCTGGTAGCTTCGAACCGGATCCTTCCCTCGCGATTAATGGTTGCACCTATCACCTGGTCCCCAGGCCCTTTGCTGACCGGCATCGACTCGCCCGTGATCATTGACTCTTCAAAGGCAGAGCGACCTTCAGAAATGATGCCGTCTACGGGCACTTTTTCTCCCGGACAGACAATGATCGTATCCCCAACCTCGACCAAATCAATGTTTATTTCACTTTCTCTGCCATCCTTGAGAACAATGGCGGTTTTGGCCCGTAAGCCCATCAAGGACTTCAGCGCGTCTGAGGTTTTCCCCCTGGCTTTCGACTCGAGATATTTGCCAAGACGGATCAGTGTGATGATGGAAGCTCCAGTTTCGAAATAGACATTGGGATTATCAATGATTCCGATGGTCACGCAAAGACTTGAAAAATAAGCTACAGAGGAGCCCATCATGATCAGTACATCCATGTTGGCGCTACCAAGACGCAGGCTTTTGTATGCCCCCACGTAAAACTGCCAGCCCACCACAAATTGTACAATTGATGCCGCCAAAAGCATGACATACAGGTCATTGCTAAAGCCAACGAGCTTAAAATCACGGGCCATGCTGAAACAGATCAGAGGAATAGTAACAACAAGACCGGTGATAAGAAGATTTTTCTGTCTTTTGAGTCCTGCAGCCCTGACATTGGCTTCAACATCTTCCCCCTCTTCAGAATCTTCAGCCTGAACCAGATCGAATCCGGCTTTACGGATAAGGGCAGCAAGTTCGGAGATGGAGGTCATGCCCGGAATAAACTCCATGGTAACATGCTCATTCCCAAAACCGACCACGGCTGCTAAAACGCCATTTTGCCTGTTGAGCAGTTTCTCGAGCGCCAAAGCATCAGTTGCATCTCTCATTCCCGTAACCGGAAGCTCAACTTTGCCAATGGCTACGTCATATCCGATATGTCTGACAGCATCAATGATCTGCGGGTCTCCCAACAGGGACGAATCATAAGAAATATTCAGTTTCTCAGCGGCGAAATCGACGTTCGCCACTGTCACTCCAGGAATCTTGCGCAGCCTCGTTTCGATAGCCATCGCGCAATTGGTACAGGATAATCCTGTTACCGGCATGACCGAACTTTTGATCTGATTCATCGGATGTATGCGTTGTGTGCCAATTGCACCTGATATATTTACATCATAATTAAGTTATGCTGGCCAAAATTTTGGTAATGACTCCTCACTGAAAGTCTGACTCTCAAATTTGGTATCCAGTTTTAAAGGGGACGACATAATAGTAATAATGCTAAATAAATACAGATCAAAATCGTTAGAATCCGCACTTAAATAACAGTCAGTTAGCCTTGTTATACAACAATAATAGTTAAACGAATAAAGTTACCAAAATGTTCTAAGAACAAAGGCGATTCATGTAAAAATTGCTAAAAAATTGAGTTGAGGGCAGAATTAGGGCTCTAATCGTTTACATACGAAGTTGTTCCATCACGAATACCCTTTATTAAGTATTTACAGGGGATATATGTGACCCGGCTTGGGATCGAACCAAGAACCTACAGCTTAGAAGGCTGTTGCTCTATCCATTGAGCTACCGGGCCGGCCTTAATTGGGCGCAAAAATACAAAAAAATCCCTGAATCGGAAGGCCTCAGGGATTTTTTGTTTCGCTGCAATTCGTTTAGACCATATAGATGCCGTGCTCTGCGCATTGCTGAACCATCTCCTCGGGCCAGAGGCTGGCTTGCACCTCGCCGATATGAGCTTTGCGCAGAAAGTACATGCACAAACGGGATTGCCCGATACCTCCTCCGATCGAGAGCGGGAGTTCATCTTTTAACAATTTTTTATGGAAAAGCAACTCTTTCCGTTTATTGGCGCCGGCAATATCCAACTGAAGCAGCAACGCCTGCTTGTCGACCCTAATGCCCATCGATGATATCTCGAATGGTTGCTGCAATACAGGATTCCAGATTAAAATATCCCCGTTTAACCCTTTGTACCCTCCCGCATTCGGAGTAGTCCAGTCATCGTAATCAGGAGCCCTGCCATCATGTTCTTCCCCGTTGCTTAGCTTACCACCGATGCCGATAATAAATACGGCCCCGTGGGCTTTGGTAATCTCATACTCCCTCTCTTTGGGTGTCAGCTTGGGATAGCGTTGAACCAACTCTTCCGAATAAACATAAGTAATTTCCTCCGGTAGCAAAGGCTTAATCGTAGGATAGTTTTCGTATACGACAAATTCGGTCCGCAACAAGACAGCGTAAATCTGGTTGACAATCTTTTTCAGGTAATCGATATCCCGCTGTTTTGCCGTGATCACCTTTTCCCAGTCCCACTGGTCGACATACAAAGAGTGGATATTGGTGAGTTCTTCATCAGCCCGTATGGCATTCATATCGGTATAAATGCCGTAACCTACAGGGATTCCGTAGTGGGCAAGCATTAATCTTTTCCATTTTGCCAGTGAATGGACAATTTCCGCCTTCGCATCGTTCATCTCCTTGATTGCAAAAGTAACAGGACGTTCGACACCGTTCAGGTCGTCGTTGATACCCGTCCCTTTAAGTACAAAGAGCGGGGCTGTTACCCTGCGAAGGCGTAGTTCAGAAGAGAGGTTCTCCTGAAAAAAATCTTTAATCAACTTGATTGCCTTTTCGGTTTGCTTCAGATCTAGCTTTGCCTTATAGTTTTCCGGAAAAAAAAGTTTCATGCGTATATAGTTTATTTTTTAATGGTCGCATGGAATAGCCATAAATATTCATTCCTATTGATATTTTTAATCATGGCTATTTCATGATAGATTAATTTGATGAATTTGCAATAATACGAACTTCATAAGACTAAAAAAACTGCGGATTGAAACTAACTAAACCAAAAAGGGAAATTTTCACATCATATATCTGCATATTACTGAATATCTACATTTTACATATGTAAGAATAAAATATCCCAATCCATTATTTACGTGATTCACTGACACACCACACCAAACAGTATAAGTGATTTCCTCAACTCCAGGCATTTCATTTTCCCCTACATTTCAATCACCAACCCATCAAATGCCGGTCCAACACCATGAGGCAACTCCTTGGCCAACTCCGCATGAAGCCCCATTTCGTGGCTCATATGGGTCAGGTAGGTTCTTTTTGACCCAATCTTTCCGGCCAAAGCCAAAGCTTCCGAAAGGTTCAGGTGAGAAATATGGATGCTTTTCCTCAACGCGCATATAATCAATACTTCCACCCCTTTCAGTTTTGCCAGCTCCTCCTCTTCGATCCTGTTGAAATCGGTGATGTATGCAAATTGACCAAATCGAAATCCATACACAGGTAGTTTATGGTGGTACAGACGTATTGGGGTAACCTCAATTCCCTTCACCAGAAATGGTTCACCATCTACCTGCATAAGTTCCATTTGCGGTGTTCCGGGGTACCTGTTTTCAGCAAAAGCATAGTTGAAAATAGTTTTGAGGTTCTCTGCCACCCTCTTTTCGCAATAAATATCCATCGGCGCTTTTCTAATCCAGTTGAAGCTCCGTATATCGTCCAAACCAAAAATATGATCGGCATGTTCGTGGGTGAGCAGGACACCATCCAGATTGGCTACCCGGTATAACAGCATCTGCTGTCTGAAGTCGGGACCGGCATCCACCAACAAGGAGGTATCCCCTTGCTCCACCAAAATGGAACATCTCAGACGTTTGTCCCTGCTGTCGGCAGATTGACAAACCTCACAATTGCAGGCTATCACAGGAACACCCTGGGAGGTTCCGGTTCCCAAAACTGTCACCCTCATTGACAAGGAATTGTTGGAATAAAATTTTTATAAATTAAAAAAACATTTATTTTTCACCACAATAGACACATAGGTCACAATAGATTCTAATGTGACCTATGTGTCTATTGTGGTGAAGATACTATTTACTGGTTTATTCAATTTTCAAAGCAATTAGAAATGCATCAACTAAAAAAATTTAAACTTTTCAACTGCTTTGCAGAAGGAAAATCGCCGGTCGTTTGTTGATATCCGTTATCCCCCTCTTCCAGGCTGCAATCGTTTTTGTTACCACGAATTCGCTCTCCATGGTCAGGTCGACAGCAATGCACAACCGGGTCTGACTGTTACAGACGGCAAGAAGGTCCTCCAGCAATTTTGCATTTCGGTAAGGCGCTTCAATGAAAATCTGTGTTTGTTTGTCCCTGCCTGAAATGCGTTCGAGGTCGCGAATGGATGCACTTCTTTCGGTTGGTTTGACAGGCAGATAGCCGACAAAAGCAAATTTTTGTCCATTCATCCCGGATGCCATCAATGATAGCAGAATCGAAGAAGGACCGACCAGCGGTACCACATGGATTCCCTTTTCATGCGCAAGTTTCACCAGGTCAGCACCCGGATCTGCCACACCCGGACAACCGGCCTCGGAGAGGATCCCAAGATCAAATCCATTTCTGATCGGATCCAGTAACAAATCAAGCTCAATTGGCTGGGTATGTTCGTTCAACTCCTTAAAGTCGAGTTCATCAATGATGATCTCAGGAGCCATCTTCTTCAAATGGCGACGGGCGGTGCGGGTATTTTCAACGACAAAGTAACGCAGCGATCTGACCACCTGCATGATCTCTGCCGGTAGTACTTTTTCTACAGCAGTATCTCCAAGAGTTGTCGGAATTAAATAGAGCTTGGGCATGAATGACTGAAATGGCTGATTAGTGTAATGCAAATTTCACATTTAAAATTGAATTTCACTCTTTTTGACCTGATATATTAATCGCCAATTTATTTGTGGGCTCTCTATCCTTATACTTTAATTCTCGTGATTTTTTCTTAACTTTAAGCCTTCCTTTCCAGTAAAAAGAGTCGTCTGAGAAATCAGGAGGCCATGCTTGTATACCCTATCTCATATTAGTTCTTAATAATATGTTTATTATCGAAAAAATACAGACATGGGGAAATCAATTTGCAAATACACAATCCACTTTTTGTTTCTGACTTTTACGTTTACCAGTCAGGCTTCATTTAAGAATCTGAATTTTAAGCAATTAACTATTGAGAATGGATTGCGTAGTAATCGGGTCAGGTGTGTTTTACGCGATAGCAGGGATTATTTATGGATCGGGACAAACATAGGGCTGCATCGCTATGATGGCGATAAAATGCAAGTATATAATCATAGTTCGGCAGATACCACCAGCATAACGAGCAATGACATTAGGTGCATTTTTGAAGATAATAGCCGAAATTTGTGGGTCGGGACCAGCGTAGGGTTAAACCTATTCGACCGTAAGACGGAGACTTTCAACCATTTTTATACTGATTCTAAAAAACACAATAGCCTATCCCATAATGAAATCAGAGATATTCTGCAAGATAAAAACGGAACTATTTGGATTGCCACAATGAGCGGTTTCAATAAATACAATCCCGAAACCAACGACTTTAAGCAATATTACTTTCCTGAGAATTTAAATCAACAAAGCAACAACTCCCTGACTAACTTCCACTACGACTCCGACAACACCCTTTGGTTCGGCTCTAAAGGCGATGTTTTATGGTCGTTTAAAATTAAGGAAGAACGGTTTGAGAAGCATCAACATCCGTTCATCGCTTCAACTTTAAATCAGGAAAAAAGAGTTGAACTTGATGGCAACCATATTTGGATAGGCACGTCAGGCTCCGGGCTTATGATGTATTACATCCAAAGTGGGGAGTGTAAAAAGATTCCGGTAGCAACCGATGGCATAGGGACTTCAGGGAAAGAAATTACAAGTTTGATCCTTGACAAGCATAAATACCTTTTGATTGGTGTCGATCAGGGAGGGGTGAACCGCCTTGACCTTCAAACCATGAATATGGAATATTGCCTGAAAACTGACCAAAACGAAAAAAGCCTGAATAACAATGGCGTCTGGACGGTGTATATCGATTTGGAGGGAATCGTTTATGTCGGAACTTCAGCAGGCGGATTAAATATTTATAATCCCAAAGAAGAACTGTTTACCAAATACCAGCACCAAGCGTACAACAATAATTCGCTCGTGAACAATATTGTCTATCACATTTTTGAAGATTCGCAAGGGCTTATCTGGCTCGGCACCGATGGCGGTGGATTGAGTGTTTTCAATCCAAAAACCAAAACCTTCACAAGCTATGTGCATAACTCCAATAATCCAACATCTATCAGCGGCAATGTAATATTGTGCATCGGAGAGGATAAAAATCACGATATTTGGCTGGGAACCTGGGGTGCAGGGCTAAACAAGTTTGATCGTGAAACAAAAAAATTTACTCACTACCTTTCGAAGGAGAACGACCCTACCGCAATATCAAGTAATAATGTTTGGAATCTGGTTTTCGACGATGACGGTCAAATTTGGATGTCCTATTTAATGGATCATGGAGTGGACGTTTTCGACATCAACAAAGGGGTGATCGAACGATTTCGTAATAACCCGGACAACCCTGCAAGCATAATGAATAATCAGGTACATGGGATTAAAAAGTTTGGCCGGGAGTTTGGGTTCCTAACCAACATTGGATATTGCACCTGGCAACCGGAAACCAAATCTTTCAAAAAATGGGATTCACTTGATTATATATACCTGAACGATGTCTATCACGATAGTAAGGGAAATTACTGGTTTAGTTGCAGCAGCCTAGGATTATTGAAAATGAATACCAGCGGTACAATCGAAAAATTTGACAAAAACGTTGGACTCCCTGCCAGTCGTATAATCAGTGCTTTAGAAGACAAAAATGGCAATATTTGGGTTGCCTCATACGAAGGGCTAGGTAAATACGATGTAGTACGAAAAGAATTTACAAATAACTATTTGCCTTCTGATGACAATACAAAGAAATTTGCAATTATTTCGGCGCTGAAAGCATCTGATGGCACGTTTTACCTGGGAGGCTTTAATGGTCTTCTTACTTTTAATCCTGACAAATTTGCTCAAAACACATACATTCCCTGTGTTACCATCAACGAATTTCAATTGTACAACATACCAGTATCGGTTCAGACTCCGAACTCTCCGTTAAAACAGGTAATTGATGAAACCGATGAAATAGTTCTAAACTATAACAATGCAGTTTTTTCGTTTAGGTTTAATGCCTTAAATTATACCTATCCCCAAAAAACCATGTATGCTTACAAACTGGAAGGTTATGACAAGGACTGGATTTACACGAATTCAGACCACAAAATTGTCAGCTATACCAAGCCAGACCCGGGTACTTATACTTTTATGGTCAAAGCTACAAATAACGATGGTATCTGGAATGAAAATCCGAGGACTATCAAAGTTACGATTATCCCTCCCTATTGGAAACGATGGTGGTTCCGAATTCCTCTGGTCATTTTCCTGTTAGGATCTGTTCTTTCGTTTTATTTCTGGCGGATAAATAATCTTAAACAACAAAAGAGGGTATTGGAAAAAGCCGTTTTAGATCGAACAACCGAACTCAGGACGGTAAATGGCGAGTTGGAAAAAAGCAGGGGAAAAATGATGATTAAAAACATAGCCATCGAAAAACAAAATGTGGAATTGGATATTGCCAATCAAACTAAAAATAAACTATTCTCCATTGTCGCCCACGATTTGAAAAATCCGTTCAATTCGATCCTTGGATTTATTAATATTCTAATTGATGATTATGATGAACTAAACGAAGAAGAAAAACGTGAATATTTAACAATTATTCAGAAATCTTCTCAAACGGCCTTTAACTTAATCGAAAACCTGTTGGATTGGGCTCTTACGCAAACCAACAAAATAACACTTAATTCTCAGGAAATTAAAGTTAAGGACATGATCGGCTCGACTGTTTTACTGCTGAGAACCTTTGGGGAAAATAAATCGATCAACATCATGTTCGATGAAGTAGATGAATCACAAACCATTTACGCCGATAAGAACATGATCGATACAGTTCTTCGGAATTTGTTGACAAATGCCATCAAGTTTTCTAAAAAAGGTTCATCGGTTCAAATAAGCTCCGTTATAAGAAGCGATTTTGTTGATATCAGCATAAAAGACCAGGGAGTTGGGATGAACAATGAGCAAATTGAAAAATTATTTAAGATTGACGAAAACCCCTCAACGAAAGGAACTTCAGGCGAAACAGGTTCCGGGTTGGGGATGATAATTTGTAAAGAGTTTATTGAACGGAATAAGGGTGAAATTCGGGTGTCAAGTATGGAGGGCAAGGGAACAACCTTTATGATAACTCTACCGTCAGGAGGTCTTGTAATTAAGTAGTTTATTTGCTTAAGAATTGAGAGACCAGATAGAATTCATTGGGTAAGGAGTTGAAAACAAAGTGGTTTTTAATGGAGCTCTTAACAACTTCAAGGTTAAGTCAATATTGAATCCATCCATTTTACAAAAACGTTAACCATCTAATACTTGGTCTCATCTTCCAACTTATACAGGATGAAGGCCTGAATTTCGTAATTTTAAATTCGTAATTATTCCAGATAAGTCGAGCCCAGCGACAATCCAATTATCGCTATGGCAATGGTGTAATAAACAAGCACTTTTCGGTGTTTCTCCCTGTCAATTTGGGAGCTGTTCGAAAATACCAAACCGAGGTTGGCGATAAACAAAGCGAACAGCATCAAAACAATGTGTTCTACAGGCCAGAATCTTTTGGCGACCAATTTCATGGCAATATCCTGACCAACAACCTCCTGACCAGAAATATCGGTAGGATTTGCAAACAGTAAAAGTCCAAAGATGAGTTGAAGATAGAGATTGACAATGAAAGCGTAGGAGAGAAATTTATCCAAGCGCAAGTAGGCCAAATTCTTGAAATATCCGCGTAACGACCTATAAAACAGCCAGACAGCAATGATCATAAAGCAGCCACTTATGAATGTGTGCACATACTTAATGACCTGATGATCCTGGATGAGTATGGTAGTTAATGTCATGACGAACAGATTATCAAACAAAAATAAGAGAATTAATGAGTCTCTAATCAAAAAATCATCATTGGACAGTTCTTTTTTTCAGACTGCTTCCGAGAGTTTTTTACCTTGCAAAATCCGGTCGGCCATGCCAATCCCATCCCTTAGGTTTCCACCGATGACCAAACCCGGGTATTTATGTTCGATATCAGCAATGGTATTGAACCGCTCCCCGCTATCTGCCTCATATTGCGGAATGGCGTATGAGTGGCGTATGATTTTAAAAAGGTCGGGTTGGAAATCCACAACCTTCATCAAATCGCAAAACTCTTTCCGAACAATTTCCAGTACCGCTTCATCCGGTAGCTGAAAAATATCGGGTCTCCTGACACCTCCCATGAAAATTGAGAAGAGTGCCCCTCCTTCAGGCGCTCTATCCTTGAAGAGAGCCGACATAAAAAGAACCCCCAGTAAATCACGTTTCTCCACAAATGGAATCAGTCCGCCGAAAGCATCCAGTTTCATCCCTTTCCACTCCTTGAATCCAACAATTACTTCAAGAACTTTCGTGTAGTGCAGGGAGGTAATTTTTGCGAGGGAAACCGAATTGATAAAGGACATGACCTTGTCCAGCTGATGGGCCCCAATTGTAGAAATGACTTTTCTGGTCTCAATTGAAATACGTTCTCCCTGACTATTCAGATAAGAAACTTCAAAATGATTGGCCACTGGATTAACCAATATCTCATTACAGTTTAGCAAGATACGATCCTCTCCGATATTTTTTACCAGCGCATTGATCAATGCAGATATGCCTCCCCTGACAGAAAACACCCCTCTAGTCACCCTTTTCATCTCCTCTGTTTTGGGCTGAAACTGTTTTTTGACGGTTCCACCAATAAAACTGCCGTATTGTTGCTCCAACTGATAGAGTTTTGGCAAGGCATACTTCGGGACCAACCTACCGGGATCACCGGCATAGACCCCAATGATGAAAGGATCAATGGCATAGTTTAAAAAACTATTACCCAAACGCCTTCTGACCAGTCCGGCCAATGTTTCGTGGGGATCTTTTCCTTTAGGCCTGAAGGGCTCAAGCAGTATACGAAATTTATCTTTCAGGCTGAAAAGTGGTGTAGTCACTGCCGATTTGAGTCCTCCCGGAAGCGCCTCCCACTTTCCGTTTTTCAATACATATCTCTTTTTGACTGTACCACCGGCCACCTCCAGTTCACAATCATCGCCCAATTCCTCAAAAAGATGAAGGACTTCAGCATTTGAAATAACCCCTGAGTTGGGCCCCTCCTCATACAGAAATCCGTTTTCGCTGACGCTATGGATCACACCACCGGCCCGGTTGGCCTGTTCAAGCACAACAAAGTCCAGTCCCCTCTTTTGCAGGTGAAATGCGGTAGTCAAACCGGTCAGACCTGCGCCAATTATTACAACTTCTCTCATGATTTTAGTACTAAATCGGTCAACATGCTTACAAACAGCAAATCAGCCTCCGGTAATTTGACTCTCGAAATGTTTTTGATACCCAGTACCTCCTTTGCATAGGGTATCAGTTCATAATCCAAATCGTACCTGGTTTCAAGGTTTTCGTGCACAAAACTGATAGGGATAAGCACCAGGTCGTCGATACCCTCTTCCGCCAAAGTTTTCAAATGATCCCTGACATCCGGGCCAATCCAGCCTCCTCTTTTCATGCCCGATTGAAATGCAGCTTCATAGTGGTATCCAAGCTTTCCTGCAATCAGCGCAGCACTGTTGATAATTCCTCTTGGGTAGGTATCACCTTTCAAAACATAGTATTCAGGAATGGAATGCGCACTGAAAACCAGGGTAGGATTGTCAATACCAAGTTCTTTGAGGTGCTTTTTGATATTGAAGGTCCAGAACGCGACAAAATCAGGGTGTTCGTAAAACTCCTCCTGCACCGCAATTTTGAAGAACGGATCATTGTCTGAAATCTTTTTTATATCAGCCTTTACACTAGAAGTGGTTGTAAAACTGGACTGAGGATAAAGTGGAATAGCCAAAATTTCGCTGATTCCCTCTCTTTTAAAATCTTCCAGGGTATTGCTGATGTCAGGGGAGGAATAGGAAAAGGCGTGCTTTACTGCATAAGATGTACCCAAAAGAGCTTGCAGTGCCCTGGTTGTATGAATGGTGGATCGAACCAGGGGCGTACCACCAATCATTTCATATTTTTTCCATGACTTTTTATAGCGGCTGCGGCTGATTATAAATGAAAGGAGATGCCTTACCGGTTTGCTGTAAGGAAGAATAGCAGGGTCCCTAAACATTCGCGAAAGAAACGTTTTCAGCTCCTCCGGCGACTCGGGACCACCCATATTGACCAACATTACCCCTTTCAACATTTCAGCTTATTTTATACTACACAGAGTTTCACAGAGAAGCACAGAGTTACACGGAGAACAAGCTCTAAATCGTTTGAAGGGTTTAGATAGTTTAAAAAAGTTTGAAGGGTTATCGCCTTTGAACAATTCAAACCCCTAAATGTCATACTTTTTTTTGTCTCTGTGGAACTCTGTGCTTCTCTGTGCAACTCTGTGTAACTTTTTTATTATATCAAATTCAGACTGTCTTGGAATATACCCCCTCCCCGCTTTTTAGTGCGGGATCAAGTGTCATGGCGATATTCCGGGCACAAAGAAAACCTTTTTCTGTCAACAGAATATGATTATTATCCAACTTCATCAGGCCATCTTCAATAAAATCCACAAATTTTGCAGGATCAAAAGTGAGCAACGTTTTCAGATCATCCGGGGAAATTTCAAATTCGTCGGCTATTTCAACCAAATCAAGCAATCCGTTGCACATGATGCAATTGATGACTGAACGGACGATCAGCTCCTGTTTGCTGAGCTTGTAGCCTCTTTCAATAGCGGTTCCGGTTGCTTCAATAGCCTCCATGTATTTTGTGATCTCCTTGTGATTTTGCGCGTAAGCACCCCAAAGCTGACTGATCGAAGAGGCTCCGAATGCGTAAACCTGGCCTGTAGTTTCCAAAGTACAGTATCCCTGAAAATTACGGTGGAGCTGTTTATGGTTAAATGCTTTGGTAAGATCGTCGTCCGGTAGCGTAAAATGGTCTATTCCTATTGAAATATAACCAGCCTCCTTCAATTGCGCTGTTGCCTGAAGAAAGAGTTTCATTTTATCGTTTGCATCGGGTAGCCCGATGGCTTCAAGCTGTTTCTGGGCTACCTTTACCCATGGGACATGGGCATAAGAGAAGGTAACAATTCGGTCAGGCCGGATGGCAATGGCCTGATCGATGGTATTTTTGAAGCTTTCGGGCGTCTGCATGGGGAGTCCGTAGATAAAATCGAGGTTGATTCCCCTGAATCCCTTGGTTCTCAGGTAGGCCACCACTTCATTGACCGGGTGCCTTGGTACGTCCCTGTTCACCACATTCAATACATCCTCCCTGAAATCCTGGATGCCAAGACTGATTCTGTTAAATCCCATCTCAGCAAGCTGGTCGATGTGGGGGTAATCCAGGTAGGCAGGACTGCACTCCATCGCAATCTCTGCCTTGGCACTTAATGTAAAATGCTGCCTGATCCAATCCATGATCTCTCTAATGTAACTCATGGATATTGAATTTGGAGTACCACCTCCCCAATGAATCTGGGTAACAGGCCGTGAACCATCCAGATGGGACGCAACCAGTTTGATTTCAGATTTTAGTGCTTTTATATACCTTTCAACCACCATTTTGCGCTGTGCAATCACCGTAGAGCAGCCACAAAAATGGCAACGCTTCGGACAAAATGGAATGTGAACATAAAGGGAAATATTTTCCGGCTTTTGCTGATTGGACTCTTTCAACTCCCGGATATAATCCGAAGTGGTAAAACTTTCATTGAAAAAATTGGCCGGAGGATAGCTGGTATATCTCGGTCCGGAAACGTTGTATTTGTGAAGAAAATCAGTGCTAATATCCATGGCCTATCCCCTCTTCCAATTGGTTCGTTTGATCCAGTCCACCACCAGTTTTGCATTTTCAAACGGGATTCCAGGCATAAAGCCATGTCCCAGGTTAAAGATCCATTTCTGTTCCTTTGAACCAAAATCTATATATTTTTCGAGAGTTTCCACGATGGTCGCCTGATCTGCAAACAGCAACCGGGGATCAAGGTTCCCCTGCAAGCCTATCTCTTTGTGAACCAATATCCGGGCTTCATCAATTGGCATCTGCCAATCGACACTCAAAAAATCGGCATCTTCGGGTTGAATGTGTTTGATTCCGTACCCAAGTCCTTTTGGCAAAAAGATTACCGGACAGCCCTCTTCCCTTGCTGCCATTGCAATCCTCCTGACATATGGCATCATCACCTCCTGGTAGAGATCGGATGGAATTAATCCGGCATGCGTTTCGAATATCTGGAAAGCCGAAACACCATGTCTTACCTGATTCTTCGCGTATTCGACGGAGAGTTCAGTGATCGCGGAAAGCAATTTATGGGTCATCTTCCTGTCTCGATACAACAAGGAGACAGCTTCAGGAAAAGTGTGGTTGGAACTCAATCCCTGAACCATGTAGCACAGGGTTGTGAAAGGCGCTCCACAGAAACCAATCAAAGGAATATCTGCAGGTTTGGTGCGGATAATCTCGTCGATGGCATCGTAGATATAGGTCAATTTCGAGGCATCAGGATTGAGAATAAGTGACGGGTCCTCTAACTCCTTCAGGGCAACATCGAATTTTGGTCCCGAGTCGGTAAAATTCAGGTTCATTCCCAGGGCTGCCGGAATTACTAGTATATCTGAAAAGAGTATTGCCGCATCTACACCCAAGTCATAAACCGGCATCAGCGTCACTTCTGCGGCCAGTTTTGGCGAGTGCATCAACTCGGAAAAGGTATGTTTCTCGCGCAATTTCAGGTAGTTGGGTAATACCCGACCTGCCTGGCGCATGAACCAAACCGGTGGTCGGCTGGTCGATTTTCCGTTGATGGTATCTAAAAATAAAGATTTGCTCATTTTTTCTTTGATTCGCAATCATTGCGATTTTAGTACAAATTCAGCTCCCTACTTTGTGTTTCCCTTCGTGTATTACTTAGTGTTCTTTGTGGTTAAATTTTAAAACTCTTACCACGAAGGACTCAAAGGATTTCACAAAGGTCTCTAAGTAATGAAAGTATTAATTTTCCAATTGTTTCAAAGCCAATAAATTGGCGGCGATCATACTGTCAATCTCTTCATCCGTATGGGCATAGGAGACAAACAGACATTCGAATTGTGAAGGGGCAAGATAGATACCACTCTCGAGCGACTGTTTAAAATAGGCCGCATAACGAGCTGTATCCGCAGTCATTGCCTCATCCAGATTATTCACCTGAGGTGCATCGGTAAAAAAGAGAGTCATCATCGATCCAACCCTGTTGATCACCCCTTTGATTCCTGTTTTCTTAAGGTTTTCAAGAATCCCGGCTTCCAGTTTCGCAGCTTTGCGTTCCATTTCGCTGTAGAGGTCCGGAGTCTCTTCGATCATGCTCAACATGGCAATCCCGGCAGCCATTGCCAGTGGATTTCCTGATAAGGTACCGGCTTGGTAAACAGGTCCGACAGGGGCCATCATCTCCATGATCTCTTTACGTCCTCCGTAGGCGCCTACCGGGAGACCTCCGCCGATGATTTTTCCCAGTGTGGTCAGGTCGGGAAGGATACCAAAATACTCCTGTGCTCCCCCCTTTGCCAGCCTGAAACCGGTGATTACCTCGTCAAAAATCAGCAATGCCCCATATTTGGTGGTGAGATCCCTCAATCCCTGCAAGAATTCTTTGGTTGGAACGACGACCCCCATATTACCGGCAACCGGTTCGAGGATGACGGCTGCAATTTCGTTGCCCTTCTCCCTGAAGAGCGCTTCAACGGAAGCAAGGTTGTTGTATTCGGCCATCAGGGTATCCTTGGCAGTACCCTTGGTAATTCCCGGACTATTTGGGATACCCAATGTCATTGCACCCGAACCTGCCTTGATCAGAAAGCTGTCGCCGTGACCGTGGTAATTGCCGGCAAATTTGACGAATGCCTCCCTACCGGTGAAACCACGGGCCAAACGGATGGCGCTCATCGTTGCCTCTGTACCGGAACTGACCATCCTGACCATCTCTATGGAAGGAACCATTCTGACGATGCGCTCGGCCATCTCCGTTTCATATTGGGAAGGCGCTCCAAAGCTCGTTCCATTCACGGCTGCATCACTGATAGCCTGAAGAATCCGTTCATGGGCATGGCCAAACAGCATCGGACCCCAGGAGGCCAGGCAGTCGATGTACTGGTTTCCATCCAAATCGGTGATGGTGGTCCCTTTGGCTTTTTTGACAAAAACCGGGTTCATTCCCACACTTTTGAATGCCCTCACCGGCGAATTAACACCGCCGGGAATACACTTTTGTGCCCTTTCGAAGGCCGCTACACTTTGCTTATTTTGCATCTATTCAATCGCTATTAATTGAAGGGCAATCTCTAGCCCTCCCCACTTTATCCTTTATCCTTTATCCTTTATCCTTTTAAGATCTTCGCTGCTTCAACCGCATGGTAGGTAATAATAATATCCGCCCCCGCTCTTTTGATAGAGGTTAGGATCTCCATCATTACCCTGGGGCCATCGATCCAGCCATTGGCAGCAGCCGCTTTTACCATGGAGAATTCTCCACTAACGTTGTAAGCGGCAACAGGCATTCCGAATTCGCTCTTTACCCTATGAATAACATCCAGATAACTCAGCGCTGGTTTTACCATCACGATATCGGCTCCTTCCGCAATATCCAGCTCTACTTCCCGAATCGCTTCATCGGTATTGGCAGGATTCATCTGATAAGTGGCGCGGTTACCAAATTTTGGTGCGCTCTCGGCCGCCTCTCTGAAAGGTCCGTAAAATCCTGAAGCATATTTGGCTGAATAGGCCATAATTGGAATCTTGTAAAAACCATTGGCATCCAACTGCTCGCGGATTACACCAACGCGTCCGTCCATCATATCGCTGGGGGCAATCATATCCGCACCCGCTTCAGCAAGTGAAACAGATTGTTTGGCAAGGGTAACCAATGTCAGGTCATTGTCGACGTCGCCATCTACAATGGTTCCGCAATGGCCGTGAACCGTGTATTCACAGTTACAGACATCGGCTATGACAAACAGATTTTTGGTAGCCGGATCTTTTTTGATGGCACGAATCGCCTGCTGGACGATTCCGTTGTGTTCGCAGGCAACACTTCCGTCCTCATCCTTTTGAGGAGGGATTCCGAAAAGCAAAACAGATTTTACACCGGCAGCTACAATATTTTTACACTCTTCAACCAGAAGATCGACAGATAGTTGAGAATTACCCGGCATAGAGCTGATGGGGTTGTTGACTTTGGTACCAGAACAGACAAACAGAGGCATCACGAAATCGTCGACAGACAACTTGGTTTCAGTAACCATCTCTCTCAAAACACCGTTGTATCTCAATCTTCTTAATCTTGTAACTGGAAATCTCATGGCATTTTTTTTATGGTTGTTTGTAATATTGAAGTATGGCCTCTGTGAGACCTTCTGTATTTGACATTTTTGCAGTCATCAGGGGTTCGTATCCGGCCTCCTGAATGGCACGGGAAGTTGTGGTTCCAATGCTGCCTATTTTCAATTTCCCGAGCAGACCGGGATCCACAAAGGAGGCAAAATGATTGAAAGTAGAAGGACTGGTAAACAAAATCAGATCGTATGTTCCATCAGAAATCTGTTTGATCACCATCGGATCAGCGCTTGTGGGCTGGCAGGTCTCGTAAACATCAATCCTGTCCACATGGTTGACCACTCCAAGCAGGAGTTTTAAAGTATCATCAGCCAGGTTACCCAGCGATAGTAAAATATTCTGATTTTTTGGATTATAGGTCCGGATAAATTCGGCTGCCAATTCCGCCGAACCATGCTCTGTTCCGGAAAATGCGGGCTTGTATCCGTAATACTCAAGTTCTGATGCTGTTTTTGCCCCGACAACCGCAACGCGAAGTGATGCTGGCAATTCGGAGCTCCCGGTTTGGTCGATCAATTGTTTGAAGAAATGTACGACTCCGTTCCGGCTTGTAAAAAACAACCAGTCATAGTTTTTTAGCTGATTGATTTTAAGTACTTCATCAGCTTTCAATTTTGCCTGTCTGATCTCAATCATGGGCAAGGAAAGAAGCGTTGCCCCTTGAGCCATTAGCAGATCAGGTAAAGTATCGCCGGTTTCAATAGCCCGCGTGGAGATAAAAGTTTTACCGTACAACGGCAACTCTTTTTTCCTTTCAAAAGGATCATCCAAACGGATGGCTTTAAGTATCTCCCTTCCTCCTCTGTTTAAAAGGGTTTCGGCCAATTCAACTGCTATACCAACAGCCTGACATACATGACCCTTGGCTGTTCCCTTCAAAAACTCTTCGCCGTTGATACTCGAGATAAAGCCTGTTATTTCAAAGCTATTTCCTATAATTTTACTGTAACTTCCAACCGGGATCTGACAGCCACCTTCCAGCGTCCGCAGGAATGCACGTTCGGCATTTGTGGCTATGAGCGTTGCTTCGTCATTGATTGCCGAGACAAGGCTGGCAATTGCCGGATCATTTTCTCGAATCTCGATGGCAATGGCACCCTGACTACAGGCGGGAATCACGATATCTTCTGAAATCAATTCGGAAATATAGTTGTCCATTCCCAGCCTTTGCAATCCAGCGCCAGCCATCATCATCACGGTACAAAAACCCTCCTCCATCTTTCTGATCCGGGTATTCACATTTCCGCGAATTTCGACGATCTTAAAATCTTTGTTGTAGCGCAACAACTGTGCTTTTCTCCTCAAACTGGAAGTTGCGATGATATCATTGGCCGTCAGATCGCTGAGTGTTCTTTTGGTAGAACTGATCAATGCGTCCCTCACCTCTCCCCGTTTCAGAACAGCACCAAGAAGCACACCTTCCGGGAAACGCGTTGGCAGATCTTTCAAACTGTGAACGGCCATGTCGATCTCATTGTCGAACATGGCAACTTCGAGTTCCTTGGTAAAAAGCCCTTTGTCACCAATTTTGGACAAAGGGACATCGAGTATCTTGTCCCCTTTGGTCTTGATTACAACGATTTGAAACTGTAGTTCCGGAAATTTTTTGGCCAATTCCTCTTTGACTACATTGGCCTGATAGAGTGCCAGTTGGCTTCCCCTGGTACCTATTCGTATGGTTTGCTCCATTCTTACTCTTGTGCAAATAATTGATTTACAACGGTAATGTACGCCTGGTTGGACCCGTTGTCGGTGACTGACTTGATATTTTCTATCATCATGCCAATCAATTTTTTGGTGATCAGATCACCATATTCGAGCGCTTTTTCGTACTCTTCAGCCTCCCTGTTCTTGATTATGCCATCCAGGACATTCTTGCTGGCCTCCTGGAAACTGGTTGAGATGGTTTTAAATGTTGGCGCCAAAGCCCTTATATTGAACCATTTCATGAATTCTGCAACTGAGGCTTCGATCATTTGCTCTGCCATGAAAATTTCACCTTTTCGCTTATCAAGATTATTTTCAATGACATGGTTAAGTGCATCCACATCATAAACATGAACATGTTCAAGGGCACCAACCTCCATGGCCACGTTTCTGGGTACCGAGAGATCGATGAAAAACAGAGGTTTTCCGGATCTTTTTACCATTGCTTCCTGAACCATTTCAGCACTAAAAAACGGTCTTTTGGAGGCAGTCGAGGTAATAACTATATCGTTGATAAGCAATAATTCTGATAAGTGATCCATTTCAGCCACTTTGGCATGGTACTTTTCAGCCAATTCTTCGGCTTTTTCCCTGGTCCGGTTGACAATGGTGAATAGGGAACATGATTTCTTGATGAGATTTCGGATAGTCAGCTCACTCGTCTGACCAGCACCTACCAGCAATACAGGGTGGGTACTCAGGTGATGCAATTTCTTTGATGCCAGTTCAACTCCGGCATAACTAATGGAAACTGCCCCTTTGTTGAGTGCGGTTTCTGTTCGAACCTGTTTGCCTGCTTTGAGGGCATCATCAAATAGTTTGCTTAGTACACAACTAATCAGTTTATTGGTTTTGCTGATCTGAACGGCTGTTTTGATCTGACCAACAATCTGGTATTCGCCAAGGGCCATAGAATCCAACCCGGATCCAACATGAAACAGATGAGCGGCAACCGCTTCGTTTTCTTTGTGATAGAAATATTTGCGTACCTCCATGTCTGCCTTTCGGAAGGAGAAAAGAAGGTTTTCGATGTCTGATGCTTTCAGGGGTACCAGTAATTCGTTCATCTCATAGTAGATTTCCGTACGGTTGCAGGTAGAGAGAACTATGGCACCGGAGACTCCGTTCAACTGGAGTAATGGAATAAACCGTTTGATGTCTTCTTCGCAAAAGACAAAACGTTCCCTTACTTCAATGGGTGCAGACTTATGGTTTAAACCGAGTAATCCGATCATGGGATGATACCGCTGAATTGATTTCGGAAGCGATATTAGAAATAGATTCTGTAGTAAATCTGAAGTTGTATATCTGACCCCTGAGGCTTATCTGGAAATCAAAAAAAGTATACAAGGAGGAAAGTTCTGCTTCGACGATTTTGCATGTCCATCCTTCAAAATTGCATCATCAGGAAAAGCGATGAAATACCTGTATTTGAACAACTTAAAATATAAACATATACCTTATAGACAATGAATTTTATCTGCTCTTTTTAGTGGATGAACTCAACATATCCAACTATCTGGATTAATTCAAAATTATACAGTCCCATTATTTGTAATTGTTCCAAATTTATTTTGGGTGAAGTTCACCGTCATGCAATGCATCTTCCCTTCAAACTCATAACCAACTTCAAACCCATAAAGGGCGCAAATCTTCTGAACAATGGCCAGTCCCAGGCCCAAAGACTCCGGTGATGATGAAGATTTATAAAATCTTTTGAAAAGTAAATTTTTATCTACACGTAGATCAGGCCCTGTATTAGAAATCCGGAGGAAGGTCTCGCTAAGTTCCACAACAAGTTTTCCGCATTTGACATTATGTCTGACCGCATTCTTCACCAGATTGACGATTAACATTTCGGCCAGGTACGGGTTCATCCGGAGGGTAACATCAGGGAGAAGCTGTTTGAGCACCTCCAATTTTTTAGAGCGAATAAGGTCATCCAGATTTTCCAGCAACGCATTGATAATGGTCTCTGGACTAACATTCTTAGATTCGGGAAATTGTTTGTTCTCAATTTTAGCCAGTAAAATCAGGGTACTGTTGTATTTCGACAGACGGATGGAAGCTTCATAGGCATCGGCCAACGCTTTGTACTGCTTTTCGCTCATCTCGCCCGACTGCAGCAAAAGTTCCAGCTTTGAATTGATAATGGCCAGCGGTGTCTGGATCTCGTGTGAGGCATTCTCTGTATACTCCTTCAGGTTCAGATAATCATTCTTGATCCGTTCTGTCATCGTAAGTAAAACCCGGTTGAGGTCCGCGAACTCCTTCACGTCAGAATCCTGCAAAGTAAACTCCTCGTGTGTATTCAGATCATATCGGTTAACTTTTTCGACAGTATCGTAAAAGACCTTCCATACCAATCTTGATGAGTATCGATTTACGATCAACAAGGTAATGATCAACAGAATCACCAGCACCGTCATCGTCGTAATTATGCTGACAATCAGCCTATCCGTCTCCTCAAGGGATTTATAAATCTGAATATAATAAGGCTGTTTATTGACAATCTCACTGAAACCAAGCTGCCTGAAAAGTTGGTACCGCTGCTCTTCCTTGTTAAAAATCAAGGTGTCGGCATAGCGGTCTTTGGGGATGGCTTTGTCAACCGGAGTTACAATCACCATTTCATTCCTGTTTGGCGGCTGACTAACAGATGAATGGGCCTCCTCCATTTGACGCACGATGCTGTTTTTTCGCTTCCCCATCTCATTATTGACATTGCTGTCGACCTGAATGCGCAAGGAATAATAAAATGCTATGACCCCAAAAAGATAGATAAACAGGGAGATAGACAATAAATTAAGCGTCGTTTTGGTTAAGAGTCTCAAGTGATGTCAAATTTATATCCCAGTCCGTAAATAGTTTTGATGTAATCCCTGCATCCCTTCTTCAGCAACTCTCTCCGAAGATTTTTGATGTGGGTGTAGATAAAGTCGTACGAGTCGGCTGCATCCATATGGTCGCCCCACAGATGTTCGGCCAGACCGGCTTTCGTGATGATTTTGTTTTTGTTAGAGATGAAAAAGAGCAACAGTTCATACTCCTTTTTGGTCAATACCAGCTCTTTGTCCAGTACAAAAGCCCGGTGCTCCTCCGGAATCAATTTTATTTCGTTCAAAATCAACTCATTGCTTCCGTTGAAACTAATCCGGCGATGGATCGATTTCAGATGTGCATTGAGCTCTGCCAGGTGAAAAGGTTTGGTCAGGTAGTGATCGGCACCGATTTCCAGTCCCTCGATTCTGTTGTCCAACGAGTTACGTGCTGAAACGATGATAATCCCTACTGTGATTGATCTTTTCTTGATCAGCCTGATCAAATCGAGACCACTTCCATCCGGAAGATTGATATCCACCACCATGCAATCGTACTGGTAGAGCTCAATTTTCTCGACAGCCTCTTCGAAGGTGTAAACAACTTCACACAGATGACCCTCCCCGTCGAGGTATTCGACGATGGCATCAGACAAAGTTTTCTCATCTTCAATGATCAGTATCTTCATATGGCAATAAACGCTACAAGATAGGATATTTAACTTCTTTACATTTTAAAACAATTCAACCGGATTAATATTGAGGAAATCTTCCACGGGTAATCCGCCTATTCCAACCAATAACAGCTTATCAGGATGGAACTTCTGGTCAAAGAGTTTCATTCCGACTGGCATATAACCTCTTCCACTTTTTATTTCAAGTGCAATTGTACGTCCATTTTTCTCCAAAACAAAATCCACTTCCTGATTTCCTTCCCTCCAATAATAAACATTAAATCTTTCTGTCAAGGCATTATTTATCAAGTGGGTTCCAATTGAAGATTCAACCAAACGACCCCATTTTGCAGGGTTTACCACAACATCTGCGTACTTGATGTGATCCATTGCACTAAATAAAGCATTGTTATAAACTTGAAATTTAGGGCTAGATGATCGCTTCCTTATTACATTTCCAGCGTATTTCTCGAGTCCGGTCAACAAGCCTGATTCTGAAAGCAAATCCAGATAATGAGACAATGTAGTTGTATTTCCTGCATCCTGAAGTTCCCCTATCAACTTCGTATAGGAAAGGATCTGACCTGAATAAAGTGAGCCCAATTCAAATAACCTCTTCAGCAAAGCGGGCTTAAGTACCCTGGTCAGCATCAATATATCTTTTGAAATGACCGTTTCAATCAGCGAATCTTTCACGTAATTTTTCCATCGGTCTACATCGCCAATAAGTGCAGCAGAACCAGGATAACCACCGAAATAGATGTATTGATCGACATTCCAGTCAAAAGCTGCGCGCATCTCAGGATAGGACCAATGCCCCATGTAAAATGTCTCAAATCTTCCAGCCAATGATTCTGTCAATCCTTTTTGTATCAACAAACGGGAGGATCCCAAGAGTACTACTTTGATATTTATATTTTCATAGGTATCTTTGTCCCACTGCTGTTTGACCAGTTCACTCCAATTTTCAATTTTCTGGATTTCATCAACAACCAAGAGAAACTCCATCGAACTTGCAGCCTTCATTTTCAATCTGGCACTCTCCCAAATCTGTTGCAACCAGGTATTGTTTGCATTCGATATGGCATCGGCTGATTCATACAAATATCCGACAGTTATTTTCTGTAAAAGTTGTGTTATCATCATCGTTTTACCAACTTGCCTTGGCCCCAACACAACTTGAATAAACCTTCTTGGCTCTTCTATTCTTTTCTTAAGTCCTTCTATATATGAACGTTCAAACATATTTAGAATTTTTACTCAATGTACTGAGTAATTTTACTCAATATTATGAACAAAGTTACTCAATATATTTGAATAAGCTCGATAAAATCAGTGATTTCTTACAAACCATCCTGTTTTTCTGTCTGAATATGCCCTGGATCCTGGGGCTCGGCATGGATGTTTACTTCGCTGCGCTCGATACGGGAACCAATTTCATTTTCGATCTTGTCACAAATTTCATGAACCTGACGGAGGCTCAATTCAGGATCCAGATGAACATTAACCTTGACAAAGGTATCTGCCCCGGAGGTCCTTATTTTCAGACTGTGAAAGTGTTTTACCTCCCCAAATTCTGAAAGTGTTTGCTTCACTATGTCGACGGTGTCTTGCGGGGCCTTATCCAGCAAGACATCAATGGATCTCTTCCCCAGTTGAAAAGAAACGGATAATACAATCATTGCAACTCCAAGCGCCGCAATTGAATCAGCAAAATACAGTCCAAAATTGGCACATATCAAACCCAAAAGTACAACCGCCGAACTCCATATATCTGTTGAAAAGTGGAGTGCATCTGCTTCCAATGCCTGACTATTGTACTTTTTTGCAACCCTTCTTAAAGCTTTTGAACGTGAAATATCAATTATTATGGAACTGATCACAACAATGTAACTCCATATGCCGACTTCAATATGCGTTTCCCCAGTAATCAAACGGTTTGATGCCTCATATATGATCCAGATACAAGTGATCAGCAACAAAAATGTTTCAACCAGAGCTGAAAAATTCTCAATCTTGCCATGCCCATAATTGTGCTGTTTGTCGGCCGGTTTATCAGAAACACGCACGGAAAAATAGGTAATTACTGCGGCAACCATATCTAGCCCCGAATGCAACGCTTCGGAAAGTATCCCGAGGCTTCCGGTTAAAAGTCCAATAAGCAACTTAGAGCCAGTTAAAAAAACCGCTGCAAGAACAGACAGCAGCGCTACGTTCAACTTTTCCTGATGCATAAATGGGGCTTTTCTGATGAAGGTTTGTCTAAATCCGACCTAAAGTTACCTCAATTTAGTGAAAAAAAATATGTTTTTTGAATTGATAAATAAATTTATTAACTTGGTCTTCTGTTGGAACTTAAAATTTATTTCCCATGATTGAAACAAGTCATTTTCATCCCATGTTGGTCCATTTTCCCATTGCATTGGTAACATTTGGCTATATCGCGGAGTTGGGTTCAATTTTCATAAAAAAAGAGCTCTTCCTTTCCAAAATCAGTTTCTACCTTTTGGTTTTCGGCGCACTTACGGCAGTCGCCGCTTATTTAACCGGTCAACTGTTTACAGCTGATATGTCAGGCGCTGCAGAAGAGGTCAGAAATTGGCACGAGAATTTCGCATTGATTACTCTTGTATTGATGGTGGCAACTGCTGCTACACGATCCTACTTTTGTTACAAAGGCAATTGTGACAAATTCAAATGGGTTACATTTTGCCTTTATACAGTGGCAACCATTTCAGTATCGATCACCGGTTTTCTGGGTGGTACGCTCGTATACAACTACATGATGCCCCTTTAGTTTAGAATAATTCACCACCTAAAAAAAGTAACCATGAGAAACATTCTTTTCTTTTCAATTGTGGCCATTTTCGCATTGTCAAGTTGCAATGAGGCCAAACCTGTCAAAACCATCGAAAACCTGAAAGCCGGCATCAAAGGTGAGACCACTGCCAGCGCAAAGTATGCTGCCTTTTCACTGAAAGCAAAGGAAGAAGGGCACGAAGCCATCTCCAAATTGTTTGCTGCAGCTTCAAAAGCTGAAGAGATCCATGCCGGAAACCACAGAAAAGTACTGGAAGGTTTGGGTGTGAAAATGGACGATTTTAAACCTGAGTTTGAGGTTAAAACTACTGCCGAAAATCTTCAGGCAGCAATTGACGGTGAAGGATACGAGGTAAGTACCATGTACCCTCAGTTTTTAACAGATGCAAAGGCTGAAAAGGCTGGCAAAGCTGAAAAATCTTTTAACTGGGCTTTTGACACAGAGAAGAAACACCATGACTTCTACGTAAAAGCGCTTGAATCTTTGAAAGCCTCAACTGAAAGTAACTTGCCAGTCCAATATGCTGTTTGTCCGGTTTGTGGAAATACCTATGACAACGCAAAGCTCGATCCAAAATGTGCATTCTGCCAGTCAGGACAGGAAAAATTCCTGTCCATCTGAAAAACAGATCAATAGCGACAAAAAAAGAGGGCCATTCCGCCCTCTTTTTTTGTCGCTTTATAACACCTTAAAAATTATCCACCTTTCTATAGGCTTCGATCAGTGCCAATTCACCATCCCGGCCTTTAATGCTACGGCCATGTTCCATGCAGAGTACATCGTCGTAACCCTTGCTTTGGATATATTTGAAAATATTCATAAAGTTAATCTCCCCTGTGCCCGGTTCTTTCCTACCGGGATTGTCGCCAAGGTGAAATGCAGCAATCTCACTCCATGAGGCTTCAATGTTCGGGATCAGATTCCCATCTGTGATCTGCTGGTGGTACAGGTCATCGACAATTTTGCAGGCCGGACTGTTTACACCACGGCAAATTGCATAGGTTTGGGCCATTCCCGTCAGGAAGAGACCGGGATGGTCGCGCTTGTTGAGGGGCTCCAGAACGATGGTCATCCCTCCCTGCAATGCAATTTCGCTCAACTCGCGCATGATATCAATCACATTGGCAGTCTGGTAGCCCCAATCCATGTGTTCGTTGTACCGTCCGGGTACCATCAATGCCCATTTTAGTCCGGTCCGCTGACAAACCTCCACACCGGCTTTCACTTTATCGACCAGCATTTGACGGATTTCATTGTCCTTTAAAACCATGGATTCCTTGCTGAAATCTGCATACAACACGAACGGCCCCATCTTCAGGTTTAAACGGTTGATTTCGGCAACAATCTTAGCCTGATCCTCAACCGGTTTGTTCATGAAACCATTGTCGAACATAGCCCTGAATCCCTGATCGCTGCAGAATCTGATCTGGTCAATGGGATCTTTTCCGGCCAATTCATTAAAAGTTCCGATACTTGGGGCATACCTCAGCTTGAAGAATGCCTTGTTGGATGGTTTTACATCCTGAAATTCAGGCATTGCAAAAAGAGAGGTGCCTAATCCTGTGAAAGCTAAAGCCGCTGTTGATTTTTGAATGAATTTTCGTCGTTGCATAAGGGGTTGATAGGGATTCAATAAAATTCTTCTTTCGGAACGATGATCCACATAATGAGATAGGCCAATATTCCTGTTCCGGCGAAGAGCACGGTAAACACAAATCCAAGCCTTACCAATGTGGAATCAATGTTAAAATAGTCTGCCAAGCCTCCGCAGATGCCTGCAATCATTTTGTCTTTAACGGATCTCATGAGTCTTTTGGGACCTCCTTGTTCAATAATTTGCATGACCTTTTGTATTAATTGTCAGAATCCTCCTCCAGTTTGTCAAGTTCATCCTCGTATTCGAGTTCCAGTTCCATAAACTCTTCAGCCTGCTCCAGCAATTCGGCTTTTAAGTCGGCACTGTCAGGTTCATCATCAATCCAGTGAATCTCCTGATCTACACTAAATCCCTCCAAATCACAACCTACGATAAAACGGGGCTGCTCCGTATGAATAATAAAGATCGTGTCGGGAAGGACTTGTGAATTGTCTGCAAGTAAAAATTTTGGAAGCATCTCGATGTTTTTTTAACTAAGTTAACCAAAGGTTGGATAATAGATCAAATATAAAAATAATTCAAAGAGTTTCAACAGCATCCCATCTGTTAAATTAAGGAAAGTAATTCCATCTTTCTTTTAACTTTCCAGTCACAATAAAACTGACATATTTACATGATTATGAGATGTTTATGACTTTTTGTCATAGATTTATTGGCATACAAATGTCATTTTGTCCATATATTATCCCTTCATTTTATTAACTGACTGAAAATTAACAGAAAACAAATTTTCTTTCAAATATTGGCACGTCTATTGATTTATCCTGGTTGTACCACAACAGCGTGGCAGCAAACTTAATATGTTAACTAAAGAATAGGAGGAATTGACCATGACATTGATCAGAACAAACAACAGATTTTATCCATCCGTTTTTAATCAACTGTTTAACAGGGAACTGGTGGATTGGAGCAACGCCGGATTTTCATCAGAAGACAGTACTTTACCGGCCGTAAATATTCTTGAAGACGACAACCGCATCCAGATTGAAGTGGCTGCACCCGGAATGAAGAAGGAAGATTTCAAAATTGACCTGGAGCATAACCGATTGACTGTTTCAGCTGAAGTTTCAACCGAAAATTCAGAATCAGGAGAACGTTATTCGCGCAAGGAATTCAGCTATCGTTCATTTCGCAGACTCTTCAACATTCCTGTTGAAACCATCAACGGTGATCAGATTGAGGCAGCCTACAAAGATGGAATTCTGCTGGTCACCCTTCCGAAACGGGAGGAGCTTAAACCAAAACCGGCAAGAGCCATTGAGATCCAATGAAAAGAGGGGTGCTTCGGTACCCCTCTTTTTATTGGATCCTGCTATCTTTGTAAAAAATTAAAGACACATGTTCAATGATTCAACCATTTGTGCCATCTCTACTCCTGCCGGAACAGGAGGCATTGCCGTCATCCGGCTCTCAGGGAGCAGGGCAATCATGATCGTTGATTCCGTTTTCAGATCTCCTTCTCCGGGCAAGAAACTGGCGGATCAGTCCGCCAACACACTCCATTTTGGCTCGATTTTTCAAGAGAATATCCTTCTGGATGAAGTTGTAATAGGACTCTTCCGGGCGCCCCACTCCTATACAGGTGAAGATGTGGCGGAAATCTCCTGTCACGGATCGCAATACGTGCAACAGCAAATTCTCCGTTTGATGATTGATAGCGGAGCAGAACTGGCACAACCCGGGGAATTTACCCAGCGCGCATTCCTGAACGGAAAGATGGATCTCTCGCAGGCCGAAGCGGTAGCAGACCTTATCGCATCAGGCAATTCCGCCGCCCACAGGGTGGCATTGAACCAGATGCGTGGCGGATTTTCTGCGGAGATCGCGCAGTTAAGGGAACAGCTTCTCCATTTTATCACACTTGTAGAGCTGGAACTTGATTTTAGTGAGGAGGATGTTGAGTTTGCCGACAGAAGCCAGCTTATGGAACTTTCACGCAAAATTGCCATCCTGCTTCGCAAATTGGCCGATTCTTTCAACTTAGGGAATGTGATTAAAAACGGCATTCCAGTTGCCATTGTCGGAGAGACCAACGTTGGAAAGTCAACCCTTTTGAATGCCCTGTTAAACGAAGAGAAGGCTATCGTTTCGGATATTCATGGCACCACCCGTGACGTAATAGAAGATGTAGTTAACCTGGATGGCGTCCAGTTTCGGTTCTTCGACACTGCGGGTTTGCGTGAAACCACCGATACCATTGAAAACCTTGGCATTGAGCGCTCCTACAGGAAATTGGAGCAGGCGACACTGGTGTTGCTGGTGCTGGACCTCACCTCTCCTATTGAAGCAATACTTGGAAGAATAAAGGAGATCAGAAACAAGATCACAAATCAGAAGCTTATTTTGGTCGCCAACAAATCCGATTTGGTTTCCGAAAGGATACGAATGGAATTATCCTCTTTCCCATTGAAAACGAATGAAGCGCTGGTCTTCATTGCGGCAAAATCGAAAGAGAACCTGTCCGGACTGATCAGTTTGATGCACGAGTCGGTCTCTCTCTTTAAAATTCTACCGGAAGATGTGATTGTTACCAATATCCGCCATTACGAAGCGCTGACCAAAGCCCTGGATGCCGTCGAACGAACCATTTCCGGTTTGGAATCCAACCTCTCCGGCGAATTTTTGTCACAGGATATCCGCGAATGCCTTCAATACCTGGGGGCTATTACAGGACAAATATCAACAGATGAGGTGCTTGGGAATATATTTAAGCATTTTTGTATCGGAAAGTAATAATGGAACAAAGTGTTTTAGAAATGCAGTAGACAAAATAAACCGGATTTTTAAACCATAACGACATGACGCAGGAAGATTTCATTTATATTATCTATGAATCATTTGATCATTTACCTGCTCTACTATCCTTCTTAAAGAAAAAAAGAAAAGATGTAAAATGTATTCGCAGTGAATATGCTTTCGGTTTAACAATGGCATTTAAAACTATCAACGATGCTGTAAACCAAAGAGATTATAATCATATAATGTTTACAAAACCAGACGGAGAAACTATTGAGTACGAATTAGAAGCAGGACACCACGCCGAACAGATATTTCATTTACAAACTAGTGAAAATTTAAAAGGTGCAAAAACATCTTTTCCTAACAAAATAGTTATAGACCTACGGCGAATAACAAACGGGCGTTTTAAAGGAATATTAACAGCTGCACACATGGAACAGCTTTCGCCAATATTGGATGCATATTTGCGAACCATTGAGCCAGTCATTGAACAGGTTACTGAAAATACTAAGAAATTACCTCAGCAAAATTTGATAACAAAGTACGAAAGTGAGTTTTTCAAAATTACTGAAAGTCTCTGTTATGAATTTAATGAAGACTTGGGCTTAACATTTGACACCTTCAACGATGAACTTTTTTCAAATATCGACAAATTCAAAGCTGAAATTATTGAAAATATCACTAATCTAAATCAATCAGACAGAGGTTTTTACTTAAAGAGAATTTTGGAAAGATTGAAGAAAAACATTGGAACAACTATTCAAAAAAATAAGAAAACAGGGGACGAATATTCCTTGATAATAGATGCAAGTATTGACAAAGTACATACATTTGAAGGAAATGAACTTGAAAGGTATTACAGGATGAGTAATATTTACAAGAATCAAATGATAAACTTCATTTCTGAACTAATTGTACCAGCCACGAAAACAACAATAATAGGTTCTATTGGAAATGAATTAAATGCAATTCGAGAAAGATATAGAAATTACGACGAACGCTCTGAAACGTATGTGAAGTATTACAAACAGATTGACCAACTAACCCATGTAAAAGACATTCTCACAAGGGAACTAATACCCTTTGATAATTATTTTGGAGGTTATTCGGATCGATTAAATAATCCATTTGTTTATTGGAATGGTTTTTATATTCAACCCTCTAAGATTACAGATCTAACGGATTTAATAACAGAACGTAGAATTATTTATAATGATAAATTCATATTGGATATTAACGAAATATCAGAATACATTTTTGCATACAAAGAAGGTTTTATGCTTGGTTATGAAAAATTCGACAGTATTGAAGTAGAACACAAATCTTCTGTTTTTAAATCTGACAAACTGTCTATTGAGAAAATTATCAACTACGTAGAGAATCATAAAGAAAGTGATAACGGCGGTTTTACTTTTCAATTTTATCCAAGGGTTGATAATTTCCCATTTTCATATTCAAGTGATGGAACTTTAAGCCCAAGGGTTGATAAAATCCCATTTTCAATTGAAGAATGCAGAGAAAGACAGCTAAATGGAGTTTGCTCTGAAAGAATGTTACATGAACAACAAACTGGAAACGAATGTCACGCATGTTTCCCCTTCGC
>Ga0172379_10000667_pt1 | contig 82861 bp, 74 predicted proteins | sample GrowelOW334metaG_FD_119756 | JGI IMG/M metagenome (GOLD analysis project Ga0172379, IMG submission 119756) | Groundwater microbial communities from an aquifer near a municipal landfill in Southern Ontario, Canada - Groundwater well OW334 metaG | ecosystem: Environmental > Aquatic > Deep... | reverse complement strand
TTTTCCAAAGTATCAAAATCAACCGTGATGCAATACGGCGTGCCGATTTCGTCCTGGCGGCGGTAGCGCTTGCCAACATTGCCGTTATCGTCAAACTCACAGGTAAATTGCTTGCGCAGCGAGTCGTGGATTGATCTGGCTTTTTTAACTAAGTCCGGCTTGTTCTTGAGCAACGGGAAAATAGCCACTTTAACCGGAGCGATGCGACTTGGGAATTTCATGACAACACGGGTCTCACCGTTCACATCTTCTTCAACGTAAGCCGCCACTAAGGCGGCGAGAATGCTACGATCCAAACCAAAAGTTGGTTCCAAAACCTGCGGCACGTATCGTTCGTTACTTTCGGGATCAAGATAATCCAACTTCTGGCCGGAGAATTTAGCATGTTGGGATAAATCGAAATCCCCGCGATGCGCAAGCCCGAAAAGTTCTTTGAACCCCCCAAACCCGAAATCAAATTCAATGTCTACGGTTTTGCGCGAGTAATGGGCCAGTTTTTCCTTGGGATGCTCACGGCGGCGCAGTTTTTCACGTTTGACGCCTAAAGCCAAAGCGAACTCCTCTTGCTGCAGCAACCACTCTTCAAACAGCTTTTCCCAATCGGCTTTGGGATTGATAAAGTATTCCAATTCCATGATCTCAAATTCCCTCAAACGAAAAATAAAATTGCCGGCCACGATTTCATTGCGGAACGACTTTCCAATTTGGGCGATGCCAAACGGGACCTTCATGCGCGTGGAATCCAAGATGTTTTTAAACTCGATAAAAATGGCTCCTGCCGTTTCCGGACGCAGGTAGGCAAACTCCTCTTTAGCGTCATCCGTGGTATTCAGCTGGGTTTTGAACATGAGGTTAAAATTCCGCACTTCGGTCCAGTTCTGTTTTCCGCAATTGGGACACTTGATTTTTTCATCCAAAATCTTTTTCATTTCATCCAACTTGCCTTCAAGGTCTTCTCCCGTAGCGTCTTCAACCAGATGGTCAGCCCGGAAACGCTTTTTGCAATTTTTACAGTCGACCATGGCATCATTAAAACCGCCGGTATGGCCCGAAGCCTCCCAAACGCGCGGATGCAAAATAATGGGACCATCCATTCCGACCATGTCTTCCCTATCCTGAACGAATTTCTTCCACCAAAGGGCTTTAATGTTATTTTTCAGTTCAACACCGTATGGGCCATAAGTGTAAGAGTTGGCAAAACCGCCGTAAATTTCGCTGCCCGGAAAAACAAAACCGCGCCTTTTGCACAAGGAGACGATTTTTTCCATCAAATCATTTTCTTTTGGCATATTTTAGGACGTGTAGGACGTTAAGGACGCTCAGGACGTTGTTTAAATCTCCATTACATCCTTTTCCTTTTCATCAGCCAGCTCTTGGATTTTTTCGTTAGCCTTAGTCACCGACTTATCCAACTGCTCCAATAAAGAAAAGCGCTCGTCTTCCGAAATGACTTTGGCTTTTTCATCTTGCATAACCTTGGAACGCGCATCTTCCCTGATGTTTCTGACGCTGATGCGCGTGGCTTCGGCTTTCTGCCCGATGACTTTGACCAAATCTTTGCGATTTTCCTCGGTCATGGGAGGTAGGTTGATATGGATGACCGTGCCCGCAATCTTGGGGTTGATGCCCAAACCCGAACCCGCAATGGCTTTTTCTATTTCTTTAACTAAATTCTTGTCCCAAGGCTCGATCTGGATGGTGCGCGCATCGGGCGTGGTGATTGAGGCCACGCTTTTCATGTCCATGTTCGAGTCATACGCCTGGACGCGGATGTCTTCCACTAAACCGGCACTCGCCCGGTTGGTACGAAGGTTCTTGAGGTCCTTGGCCAAATGTTCGATAGCCTGATCAAATTCCTGCTGTGCGGTTTGAATATATTGAGACATAAAACTTAAACCTAGTATGCTAGATTTCGCGACTTTCGTCAATTCTCGAAAGCCAAAAACCAATCACCAAATTTGGACATTGTTATTTGGTTTTTGGATTTTGATTATTTCTTCGGTGCCGGAATTGTCCCAAGGTAAATGACGTTGCCGTCTTTGGAATCGACTGCGATAACCGAGCCTTGGCTGGTAGCCGGCAAGCGCTTGCTGACCCAGGTCTTTCCCCCATCCAAGCTAAAGACAACCGCCGTCGGGCCCGTATAAACGAGGTTCTTGCTGTTATTGGGATCGATGGCCATCCAAGTGATTTTGCCTTCACCCACATCCGTTAGCAGGGTCAGGGCTGTCCAAGTCTGGCCTTGGTCAAGGCTTTCGGCAATGCCCGAACGATGAACAACGAAGAGATGGTTGGCGTTGGCCGAGTCAGCCACGATTTGTATGACGCGCCGGGCTTCGGTGATATTGCCGAATTCTTTCTTGATCTGGAGCCAGGTGATGCCGCCGTCTGTGGTTTTCCAAAGGCCGTCGCCGTCCGTGCCAGCGTAAATCATGCGCGAGTCCTGAGGGCTGACTATCAAATGAGTGATAGGCGCGTTGGCGCGTTTTACAATCTGCCAAGTCACGCCTTCATCCGATGACTTAAAAATGTCTCCATCGTTCGTGCCGGCGTAAAGCACTGTCGGGTTAAACCAATCCAACACAATCTGCGTAAACTGTTTATCCGTCCGCGGATCAAAAAAAGCAATTTGCCAATCTCGTCCGCAAGTCTTGGTTTTGTAGATTTTATTCTGCCCGGTCGCGTAGATGGTGCACTTGTTTTTGTTATCGACGACGACTGTTCTGATGCTGGTCGCTTCTAAATTCTTGAAGCGCTGCCAGGAATCTCCCCCGTCCAAAGAATAGACTAAACCGTTGGCCTTGGTAGCCAGATAAATAGCCATCCTGTCTTGAGGATCAAAAGCCATGGCCTGGACAGCCAGTTCAGCCGCTCCGGCCGAAAGGCGCGGCCCATCAACCAAAGCTTTTTTGTTAACCCATGTTTGACCATGGTCAGATGACTTCCAGATACCGGCATCCGGACCGGTGACAGTTTGTTTGGCCGGCGTCAGAGAACAACCCGCGCCAAAGAGCGACAGACCAAGAGCGACGGCGGCGAGGCGACAATAGTTTTGTAAGTGCATAATTTGAAATATATTACCATTTTAAACCCTTACGCGTCATCCCGAACTTGTTTCGGGATCTCACGAAGCTTCGTGGGATGCTGAAATAAATTCAGCATGACAATCAAAGAGTTAAACAGTTAAACTTAGAGGAAAATATCTTGGATAAAGATTTGGCATGAGTAAAAAATTACGGGAGACCTGAAGGGCGGCGGCATCCAGCAAAAAACGCGGTTGGACCGGGCCGTTGATGCTGGCCATGGCGTCGGCGATGCCCTGCCCCAAAATTAGAGTCTCACGCGTCCGTTTTAAGAAATCCTGGCGCAGAGCCAACATACAAGCTTCCAAAGCAGAAGTCCAAGCCGAAGATGTGTCTTCGCTGGACTCACAAGCTTGTCGCAACTTCTCAGAGGCGGCCAAGCGATGGCCGACCGTGGGGCCAAGCGCGTACTGATTAGCCGCTTCCATAAACGCTTCCTTGCTTTGATCTTCCTCTATGGCCAATCCGGGACGCCCGCGACTTTCGCCGGCGCGTCTTTTAGCTTCTTCCGGTTCCATGCCTTTTAATTCCAATCCGGCTTGAATTTCTTTTTGTGAAACTAAACCAAAAGGCACGCAAACCGTTCGACTGACAATGGTTGAAGGAAGGCGCGCCAGATTTTCCGCGACTGAAATAAAAACCGCGTCAGCCGGTGGTTCTTCCATGACCTTGAGCAAGGCGTTGAAACCCGTTTCGTTCAGACGATCAAGCTTGGGTAAAAAAGCTACGACTCTTTGGGCAATCTGCGGGCGTTCATACAAGCGGAGACGATTCTTTCTGACTTGTTCGACGGAAATATCTTTCTTCCCCTCTTCTGGCAAGAACATGACGATGTCTGGATGCAAATTTAAATCTTTGAGATCAGTCTCGCCCACCAAGGCTCTGACGAACTTTTCAGCCACGGCCGATTTGCCCAAATGGGCCGGTCCGTAAAAGAGATATGAAAAAGCCGGGTGTTCAACCCATAAGTCCAAAAGCTTGACCACTGGCTTGTGGCCGATGATTTCATCCCAATATCCGGGCATAAAACCATTATAGCATAAGAAACAATCTGTCATTCTTTTCGTCATGCCGAACTTGTTTCGGCATCTCACGTAGCAATTGGTGCTGGGATCCTGAAACAAGTTCAGGATGACAGACTGGGAGGACGTGAAGTGCATGATAAAAAAAGAGCGGTCTTGCTGTGATTAGCAAGACCGCGGTAGCGAGGAGGAGGACCTGGTCAGGGTCGTGTCATCGGAACGAAGCGCCGAGCAAGCCTGACAGGTTGGCGCTGAAGGACGTCTGCCTTCCATTCGCCATCACATCAGGCGGGAAAGGAGGCGCAACATTCATCACGCCTAGACCAAGCCGACCGCCCACGAACCAGTTCTTGTCAGAGCCGAAGAGATAGCGGGCCTCGGGCAGGACGCCGTACCAGCTCATGGTCCCGGTCTCGAAGGTGGTTGTGTTGAACCACTTGCCGGAACCGGTCATCAGGAGCTCGTAGTCTGCACCACGATACTTGTACCCTGCTAGAGCATGGAGCTCGACGAGCTTGTGAGCGAAGTACTCGCTCGGTACGAACCCGCCGCCGCCGCCCAGGACGAAACTGTGCGCGCCGTCGTTGGAGCCGAAGAGCGAGCAACCGAGTTCCCCACCGATGGAGCCGATGAGATGATCGTACACCTTGTGGGTGTTGACCGACCCGTAGCCGCCGAGCCAGCAAGGCAATCCTGCCCTGTTGATGACAAGCTTCGTACCGCCCGGTTGACCCGGAGACGATCCTGGCCGACCTTCCAAGGTAGCGACCTTGCCAGTCACAACACTGATGTTGTGCTCAGCATCGCCCATGCGCTTCTCGAGACCCTCGACACGCTTCTTGAGTCCGTCGAACTCTGTGACGATGCGACGTGCCTCGTTCAGGACTTCGGTGTGGCCGTTGGAAGCCAGGCTCAACTGGTAGACCTGCCAGTAGAGGTACATGACCATGGGAGAGATACCCGCGGGCTGACCGTTGTCGAGCCTTGCCTTGATCGCAGCCACCTCGGCCTTGAGTGCCTCGACATCGTGCTCGGCGTTCGAGATCTTGTAGCACCGTTCAATGAACTTGCCGTCCTCCGTCTTGATCCCGGTGTAGTAACCGTGATGGATCTTGACGCACTTGTCCTTTTCGGACATGGGGGCAGGCTGCGACTTGGGCGGGGGCGGTGGAGGCGTTTGCCCGGTACCGCCGGTCGGCGCAGGAGTGACCTTGGGCGCGATGCAAGCTTGATGACAGGAGCCGGGATTCTTGACGCATTCCGCAAACCACTTCGAGTACGTGGCGAACAACGTGGCGTCCACGCCCTTACACTCGGTGATGTCCTTGCAGGCCACCGCCATATCCGGCAGAACCGGTGGATCGACCGTGCTGACGTTCAGACAGACGTTGACGGTTCGAGCGCAGGCGTCCGCGCACTTCTCGATGGCCGTGGGATCAGCCCAGGCTTGGCTGCTCAGCACGAGGCTGAACAAACCGATGATGAATGTCCAAAGAACCTTGTTCATGACCATATCCTCCTCGAAATTGGGCTCTGGGAGCCCGACCTGACCTATGGGTTGTGCTTGCATTTAGGCAAAAAAAAGTGAATTTGTCAAGCTCCCCAACCTTAAAGCTGGTAGACGGTAGCTGGTAGACGGTAGCCAAACCCTAGCTACTAGCTATCGTCTACCAGCTAGTAGCTATTTTTAATGTAAAGTTAGCCAATTATAACTAGACGATAGCCGGTAGCTATTAGACAGTAGCCAAATTCTTGCTACTAGCTATCGTCTACCAGCTATCGTCTAACTAGAAACGTAAAAGGCGCTGGTCCAGGATGAGCAATCCTGACCAGCGCCCCAGTTGAAGTTGTTTGACCGTCAGCCCCTGAGCTCAGTTATGGGGGCTACGATCGCGATTGCCGCTGTTACGGGTTCAGCGGGTTGTCCACGACTCCGTTCTGACCAGTGGTCAGATTCGGGGCCTGGTGGAAACCCACACCCGGAAGCGCGCGGCAGTAGTTGTCCGTGATCGCCTTGCCGTCGAAGTACAGCGTGCAGGACTCATCGCCCTGAAGTGCGGCTTTGGCACCCACCGGATTGACGGTGAATGCGTAGCGGGCGTGCCAGATGTCCGTGTTGCCGGGATCGAGGAGGTATACCTGACCGCGCCATGCCATCCACTGCGGGATGCCGGCGATCAGGATGTCCTTGCCGTTGCTCTCGATGGCAACAGGAATGTCAGCCTCGAGATGCTGCACCGCGCTCAGAACCGGGGTGTCGTTGTAGTACCCCGGAACTTGCCAGTGTCCGCACCAGGCCATGGCCGGGCTGTCGTCCTGGTTGTAGTTGCCCCAGAACGTTGCCGCACCGCGCACCTGGATGGTGACCCCAGCTCGAGCATTGACGACGAGGTGAAGCGTCTTCTGGCCCGAGAGATCCGAGCAGTCCGTGGGGTGAGGTCCCGATCCGCCGGTTCCGCCGCTGCCACCAGTTCCGCCGCTGCAGTTCTGGCAAGTGCCGAAGCCCGTGCCAGCCGAGTTGCAGATCTGGTTCCCGTAGGATCCGGCGCCGCAACTGCAGGTGACGGAAGCTCCGGGGACGCAGACCTGGCCGCACGTGTTGTACACGGCCGCGTTGTTGTCGTCGCAGTCGTCCGCAGTCACGGCGTAGCCGTACGGCGGGGTGAGCGTCGTGAACTGGACACCCTGGCTTCCCTGCGCACCATGACCGTCATGGTCGTTGTCAGGGAAGAAGGTGTAGTTCTGCGCACAATTCTCGTCGATCTGCCCGTTGCAGTTGTCGTCGATTTTGTTGCCGCAGATCTCGTTTGCACTCGGTTTGACATCAGCGTTGCTGTCGTCGCAGTCGCCGCTGTTCGCGACATAGCCGTTCGGCTGGTTCTGGTACTGCGCGCACTGCTTCGGATCACCGAAGCTGTCGCCGTCCGCATCGCGGCAGAACACGCCGGGCTGAACGCACGAGCAGGCTCCGTAGCCCTTTTCGTCGGCGTTGCAGGTCTTCTGACCCCACACGCCGGGCGTGCACTCGCAAGCAGCCAAGCTGCCCGCGTTGCAGACCTTCGTCGAACCGCCCGCGCCGCTGTTGCCGCCGCAGTTGGGGACGCAGCTGTTGCCGCCGGTTCCGCCCGCGCCGCCAACGCCAGCCGTTCCAGCTGTGCCAGATGAACCACCAGCGTTTTCGGGCTGGGGGTCGAATGCACAGCCGACGAGCGCACTCACGAGAACAAGAGTCATCCAAAACGTCGTCTTCATGGTCCTTCTCCTTGACGTAGTCTCGCGCGGTGCGCAAAAGCACAACCGCGAACATGACACACTTGATCTGCCGGCCAAATTGCCAACAGATTTACTCCCCTCCTAATTTTAGGCGCCGTGAAAATTAAAACATTGGATCTTAAACAATCGATAGTAGCTGAATCCTTTTTATCCGTCACAACATCCTAAAATTAGGAGGGGAAATTTTTAGTTGTCTTAGAGCATCTGCGCGAATGAATCGTGCAGCGACATGAGGTATCAACTGACAGTTGGTAACTCGTGTCGGGGAGGCGATATGAGAGTACTCATACCGCCTCAAGCCGAGGGATTAGAAGCTTCCGATGAACGGGAGCTCCGGGGAAAGGCCAATCATGAACATGAGCGCCCCGCCCATGCTTCGATCAGCCCCCGCGTGGATGTTGTTCGGAGGCTCGCCGGCTTTGCCGAAGTAGTTGGACTTGTTGTACAAGGCCAAATCTCCGACGCCTGCGATGAAGACCGGAAAGTTGGGGATGTCGTAGCGAACCTGGAGTTCCCCACCGATCTGGCGACCCATGCCGTTCTCCTTGAGAGAATCCGGCGCGGCGACGAGCTGTGCGAACAAGCCGGCGCGAATGCTGAAAGCTCGGTTGTCACCGAGGCCGATGCCAAGGCCAGCAGCTCCGCCGCCCGTGTACATCGTAGTACTGCCAGCCGTCCGCGGGTCGCAACCGTTGCAGGTCAGGTAACCGGCGCGGGCCTGAGCCCAGACATTGATCGGCGAATTGTCGAACGTCTGAGTGTATCCGACCACCAGGTGGTGCGTCATACCGGCGCCGGCGTCCGATCCGCGGAACATGACTCCGATCGAGTACGCCAGGTCAAAGCGGGGCACGAACCTCTTGATGTTCTCGACGTCAGAACGCAACTTCTTGTACGTCGCGTTCATGGTCTCCAGGGCACCGTCGAACTCGCTGATCTTCTTGTTGAGTTCTTCGACCGTCTTGGCCATGACAAGGAGGAGACTGCGAGTCTGTTCGGCATGCCTCCGCAGTGCTTCGAACTGGTCCAGCACCGCCTGGTCGAAGATGTTCTGCTCCCGAGCGAACTTCTCGAGAGCATCGATCTTCTTGGTGTGGAGGTTCAACCTGTCGTTGAGGATCTTGGTGACCTCGCCATCGCTCGCGCACACCATGTGGCGAATGAACTGAATCGTGGTGGCCGTGGTCACGTACCGGGTGGCCTTCAGAACGGAGACCCTCGGCTGTTCCTTGGGCGTGCCGTTCTCCAGATTCACCTTATCCGGGGAACATCCGCAGTCGGGCATTCCCTTGGCGTCGGTGATCTGCGTTCCGCCTTCGCAGATGAGCTGAGAAGGCAGAGTGGTCAACGGCTTCTTGACGGGAGGCGGGGTCGGAGTGGCCGCAGGCGTCGCAGGAGGCTGCAGACAGTTCTGGATGCAAGCGACTTGTGCGCACTCGGTAGGGCAAGCAGCCTTGGTAGCCGCGTCCTTGCACAAGTCGCGAGCCATGTCAGGAAGCTTCACATTGGGACACTCAGTCGGCGGGATCACGGACGATTTGTCGCCGAGCGACTTGCGGGCCCACCCATCGGCGTGAGCCGGGTTGAGGTTGAAGACCATGGTGACGACGAAAATCGCCACCGCCCAGAATGCACTCTTCATCCAGTTCATCTTCTCGAGCTCCTTCCTGCCCGTTCGTGGGGCAGAATCCAATGTTCTGCCCGCTGTCTGCGGGTCAGGTTAGTTCCCTCGTAAAAGTCAAAGTACTGGGCACACACCACGCGGCCCAGCAACCCAAGTCACAATGAAGTAAACCTGGGGTGAGCTGCGTTGGTGAGACCCTAGAGCCGTCCTGTGCCTCCTGAGAAGAGGAGGAAGACTTCCCAATTGGCACAAAACGGCTTCAGGGTCACACAACTTTGGTGTTTAAAGAATACGATAATATAGCACAAATCAGCATATTTGTCAAGGGTATCGGGCATCTGCGGCTAACCTTACTATCGATATTCGGATGACGTAAACCCTGTTTGCCTGATATAAACAAAAAGAGGCTCTGTTGAGCCATAAAGCCCTTCCCCCGAGTTCGGTGGGAAGGGTTGGGATGAGGGGGTTATCTTATCTCCTTCATTCTGGCTAAAACCCAAAGCGAACCGACCAAAAATCCGAATAAGGCTCCCAGACCGCCGTTTTGAACAAAGTCAGGTTTGGCAAAAAAACGAGACGGCAACGGATCATCAATAATCTGCAAACGAACGGAATATCCAAAATAGTTGGGAGCTTGTTGCGCTAGCTCCTTGGCCACATCAACCGCCAAAATCGTGGCCTGATTGCGATCCTTATGGTAGGCCGTGACTTCCATAATCCCCGTGCCGGCGACCACGTTGATGGACATGGTGTTCTTCCATTCCTGGCGTTTGTCTATTTCGTCAGTTGAAAAATACGTAAGGTCAACGCCCTGTTGCTGAGTCACCGCGTTAAAAAAACTGCTCGTATAAACAATCTCAGCCAAATTCTGTCCAATCCTTTCGGTAGATTTGATGGCCGTGTAAGGGTCGACTCCCGTGGCATTGGTCTGCGTGATTAACAAACGCACGGTGGAAGAAAATTTGAGAGGCATCAAAGCCGAACCCAATAAAGCCAAAACCAAACCGGCCAGAGTAATCAAAACAAGCGGCTTCCAAGCTCGAACGTAAAGGTGCAGGATATTGACGGATGGCATTGTGTTTACAAAATTGCTTCGCTCGTGATTTGCGTGCCCAGAGTGACTGACACCTCTATCTCTTTCCCGGCCCGCCAGAGGCGCAGAGTAACATTGGACCCGGGACGATATTGCAAAATTATATCACTCAAATCAGAACTCCCATCCATTATATCACGATCCACTTGAAGAATCACATCATTGATTTTTAAACCGGCTTTTTCGGCCACACTATCTTTAAGAATCGCGCGGCCCGTAATCCAAGCGCCGCGGTTTGGCATATCTGTTACAGTCGTGGCGAGACGAATCAATCCGCGATCTAAACTATACACACCCAACAAGGCGTGGCTGATCTGTCCGCTACCAACCAAACTCTGCAAAGAAGCGGAAAGGCTGCTCCCCGGGATTAAAGACAACCGGCCATCGGCCGATGATTCCGCGATGCCGATTAAAGCTCCTTTGGCATCCCAGACAGGCGAGCCTTGCTCCTCTTTGCGCAAAGTGCCCTGGGCTACCAGACGGCGATACGCGTGATCGCTTGAGACAGGATCGTTTTCTATGACTGCCCGCAATGCTTCGACGGATGACGGTGCCAGTTCACTCGGCGCAGATTCAATCCAAGCCGCGAGACCGGTCCGGGTTGACCAAAGATCGGCAAAAGGAATGGCCGGTAAATCTCTGGCTGATGTTTTCAGAAAGACGGCTTGAGTGGATTTATCCAAAATAGCTTTTTCAATTTTGTAAGCGTGGCCATCATACCAAACCAACATCTCTGCCACCCGCCAGCCTGCGATAACCTGAGGAGGCGTCACAAACCATCCGTCAGAAGTCATGGCCACGACGCGGCCTTGCAAATCTTGGTTGACTAACAAACTATCGCCAAACGCTTTTTTGCGAGCGTAGATCAAACCAACCGGGCTCCGGCGATTAAAGATGGGTTCCGGAACAACTCTTTCCGAAGAATCCTGCATTTGAACTGAGACTAATTTGATGGATGTGCTGGAGACCGCCGTCTGCGTCGCAGTTCCATTGGCGGTCGAGGTAGCTGAAAGCACTCTAAAATTACCAGGGTTGGAGCTGGGCACGATCCGGGCCGCCATCCAGGCGCCGGCTAAACCGCCGGATAAGGCGCTCAAAACAACCGTCCCAACGATAACGACCGTAATCCAAACCGATGGATGTTTAATGAGTTGCGTAAATTTTGACATAATATTTTAAATTAGAGCCAACGGGCCGTACCAATGGCCACCCCCAAAATCAAAACTGCCGTAACCCCTTCGATCCAGGCTTGTTTCCGACCGGGCAAAGGGTGATATAGATATCGTCTTAACCGCAGGATGGCGCAGATAATGATCATGCCCAGAGTCGCCTGAGCCGCCATGGACATCGGGAGCATGATACCGAGCAGACCGATGTGCAATCCTACCAGTCCGCCGACTAAAGTCCATACCCTGTTCTGTTCGTGCGTGGCGCCGGGGTGGCCGGTGGTTCTAAAAAGAACTACCGAGATCAATGTCATAACCAGAACATGAATCCAACCCGGGCTATGCAAAAACGTCATTAAGCCCATCAAATTAGCGACCATGTACCAGATGATAAAAGGCACATAGGCGATATTCACGTGCGACAATCCGCTCATGGGGTAACGCGAGGGCGTAAAGGAAAGTAAAAACAAAAGCTCTAAAGATAAAAAGGTGGCCACCACCCCAAAACCAACAATGGCCCAACGTGCCCAAACGCCTTCGGCCAAGAGCATGCCAAAAACCAATGATAGAAGAAGTATCATGGTGGGGAGCATCTTTTCTACCAGATCAACCAGTTTGACCCGCTTGTGTGCCATGACAAAAATGGCGGCCACGGCCAAAAGCACACCGCCTAGTGCGATCCAAGGATAAACCTGCGGCTGGCCGAGTTGCGAATAAAAACACAAACCGATCGCGAGAGCGGCTAGAGCCGGAAACAAACGATAAATGAAATACATGCGATAGCTATTTAGACAGTATGATATTCAAACCTTTCTCTAGCAAGGACACAGACTGAATGGCGTTTTGCCCGCCGATTTTTAATTCCCAAGCGCCTAAATCCCGGGCAAAAAGATTACTCGCCAAAGCCATGCCCCAGGAAGTCGGCAACCTGTAATCCCCCACTCTGGTCTCAAGGAGATCAAACCGGATGTTGCCGCGCTCGTCCAAAAGAGGCTTGAACCTGAAAAGCATATCCAAATTCCCGGTCTCGCGCCAGGCCAACTTGATATACAGCTCCATGTAATCCGGATTGACCGCCAACTGGACGAGTTCGACTTTCCAATTTCCATTCCTTAAATTTTGTTTGGCCACGCTCTGGATCAGACCGCTCAATTCCTGCTCGCTGACTTGAACCGTGTAACTTGGTTTTTTATATTCCCGCTGTTCATAAATCTTGCTGGCCAACTCCGCGCTAAAAGCATCCCAACTCAACGGACTAGCCTGAATCAACCTGGTCGGCGTTGGACCGTGATAAAAACGATCGAAAATAGGAACGTCCAAAAAGCCTGACTTGGCTACCGCAAACGCCAACCCGATGATGGACAAAACGACCGCCGCGAAAATCAACGCGACACAACTTAACGCGTTTAATCCCAATTTTGGTTTTACGGGAGGCATAGCGTTATGCCAAAGTCGACCAATAATTGCGGGCTTCTTTATAGATAACAGAGATGGCCGTGGCCACCGGAATAGCCAACAAAGCTCCCAAGATGCCGTAAAGTTGCGCACCTATTAACAACGCAAGGATACTGACCAGAGGATTTAAGCCGACCGCCTTTTGCATGACCTTGGGCACAATAAAATGTCCTTCGGCTTGTTGAATGACGATGATCACGATTAAAGCCAAAAGGCCCATGAAAGGCGAAGCAATGAAAGCCACGAAAACAATCGGAATCCCTCCCAAGATCGGGCCCAGATAAGGAATGAATTCCGTCAGCCCTCCGAATAATGCCAGAACCAACGGGCTGTCGATGCCTATAATTAATAAACCAATGTAATACAACGCGCCGATGATTAAACAGAGAAGGATCTGTCCGCGGAACCAGGCTCCCATCTTTAACTGAACCGCTTCGACCAAATCCAACGCGAATTTCTGATGCTTAACCGGCACAAAATCTTGAATGATGGTCAGGGCTTTCCTTTCCTGCGCGACAAGATAAAAAGCCATGACCAGCACGACCACAAAAGCCACCAAGCCGCCGACCACATCAGTCAGGGTGTTAAATAAGCCGGTGACGGTGCTGCCAACCTGCGTCCAGATCGAAGCCATGTCCGGCTTGAGCGAAGAACTCAAAGAATGCGCGTTGGCAAATTTTGTCGCGGCATTGGCCACGTCTTGTATCACAACCCATTTCTCACCGAAAATTGTCGCCAACCTTACGGCCTGCTCGATCAAAGTCGGAACCATAAGCGCGACCACCAGAACCAATACCCCGAAAGTGGCAAGATAAACAAACACGACCATTAGGCCTCGAGGAATCTTGTATTTAGATCCCCAATCCGCCGCCGGCTGAATCAGGGCCGCTAAGAACAGGGAAAGGAAAAGTAAAATGATTATGTCCTTTACCAGCCAAAGCAGAGCCAGTCCCAGAATGATGGCAATCGTCTTTAAGATCGTGGCTGTCGAAATGTGGATTACTCTTTCGGTCATATGAGCTAATGATACCATTTAAAAGTGACAACTAACAACTGACAAGAGTTTAACAGTTTTACTCTTGTTAGTTGTCAGTTGTTAGTTGTACGATAGTTCCATGCCGACTTTGGCCACCAACCGTAAAGCTGGTTATGACTATGAAAAGCTCGAGGAATTCGAGGGCGGTTTGGCATTGACCGGCCAGGAAGTTAAATCGACCCGCGAAGGCGGGGCCAAGATCGACGCCGCCCACATCATCCTGCAAGGAGGCCGTCCCAGGCTGATTGGAGCGGTCATTGCCCGCTATAAAAAGGCCTCTGCCCAGTCCCCGCATGACACCGAAAGAACCAGGGATTTGCTCTTAAGCGCTAAAGAAATACGATATTTAACGGGTAAATTAGGGCAAAAAGGCTTGACATTGATACCCATATCACTATATACTCGTGGCCAACGGATTAAGGTTGGTTTTTGGCTGGCTCGAGGCAAAAAAACCTTTGAGAAGCGCCAAAAAATCAAAGACCGCGATCTGGACCGCGAAACTAAACGGTTTATGCGCGGCGAAGACATTTGATTCGTTTTTAAGGGGATGCCGAGCTTCGACGGTGCGTCATTCCATGTTCTGCAAGCCGAGCCGACATGACTCGTAAAACCGTGTCAAACAAGACAATTGCCAACGTCTTATCAAAAGCCAAGGCTGCTATCGCGCAAGCGTTCCGCATGCCTTCGCTCCAACCAGTACTCGCTTAAAGCGTCTGCTGCGGTCACCCAGTTTGCGGCCCGACGGGCTGGAATGACTGTCATTAACCGGGCTTGGAATCAATTGTTGGCATAACAATTGAAACGACAAGGCCAATGCCACCGGGAACCGGCCCTCGCTTGCTCGCTGCGGTTCCTGTGTATCCGAGTAAGCCAAGCTTGTGAAAGAAGGTCATGTCATGCGTTGCCGGACGGGGGTGCAACTCCCCCCATCTCCACCATCCGCCTTACGGCGTAGTAAAAAGTAACGAGTAACGAGTCAAATCCGTTCACTAGTTACTAGTTACTTGTTACTAGTTACTAAGTATGCGTATCCATTATCGCCGAAGGCGTTTCATTCCTAGGGAGGAAGCGGCGCAATATCGGCACAATCAACAAATTAAAGTCCCTGAAGTCAGGGTTATAGATGAGGAAGGGAATTTTCTGGGAGTCATGCCTACCAGCCAAGCCGTGGCCATGGCCGAAGAGAAAGGCTTTGACCTGGTAGAAGTCTCCCCCAAGGAACAACCTCCCGTCTGCAAACTTTTGAACTTTGGCGCTTTCAAATACCAGAAAGACAAGGAATTCAAACAACAAAAAGCCCACGCTAAAAAAGTCGAAGTCAAAGGCATTAGGCTCTCGGTCAAAATCGGACAACACGATGTGGAAAACCGCGAGAAGCAAGCCATCAAGTTCCTGGAAGACGGTCAAAAACTCAAAATAGAAATCATCCTGCGGGGTCGCGAAAAGGCTCACGCCGACATCGCACTCGGCAAAATTCAGGAGTTCATCAACCTCATCTCCAAAAAGTACGAAATGTATATTGAACAAGCTCCCAAGAACCAGGGCGGCAACGTCTCGGCCATCATCGGACGCAAATCATAAATAAAAGACGGTAGCTGGTAGACGATAGCCAGTAGCCAGAATGTCCTAACAATCCTAATTCGTAATTTCGTATATTCGTAAAAAATTCGTAATTTCGTAGACCATTATTATGAAAACCTGCAAAGCCGTTGCCAAACGCGTGCGCATCACCAAAACCGGCAAGGTCATGAAACGCCATGGCGGACAAGATCATTTTAACGCCCGCGACTCCGGTAAAATCACCAGCAAGAAGCGTCGTGACCAGTCACTCCCCAAACAATACACGAGAACGGTCAAAGCCCTGCTCCCCTTTAACTAATTTTCAACATATAACATTCAACATTCAATTATCGGCAATCGCTTATTGTATGTTGAATGTTGATAATTAATAATTCTAAATATGCCCCGAGTCAAACGTGGAATGCACCGCATCAAACGCCGTAAGAATATATTGGCGCGCACCAAAGGCATGATGTGGGGTCGCAAATCAAAGATCACTCTCGCCAAAACCGCTTCGGCCAAAGCAGGCGTGCAGGCTTATGTCAGCCGCAAGCTTAAGAAGCGCGTCAATCGCGGATTGATGCAGATCCGCATCAACGCCTCGGCCCACGAGCTGGGAACTTCGTTCAATAAAGTCATGGGCAGCCTCAAGAAACGCAAGATCCTCTTGGACAAGAAGGTCTTGTCCCAAATCGCTGCCAAGCACCCGGAGATTTTCAAGCAGTTGGTTAAAGCCTGACCTAGGCCTTAGACAATAGACGGTAGACAGTAGCTTCCAAAAAATCCGGCTACCGCCTACTGTCTACCAGCTATCGTCTAGTTTAATCCACAGGTCAAAGCCGCCCCGATGTAACATCGAGGCGGTTTTTAGTGTATAATTTAGCCAGATATTTTATTTATATATGCAAAAATTTGATATTCCTTTGACGGACAGAGAACCCAAGGCCACACCGGCCCCTGAAACCCCTTCTAAAAGAAAGGCTTTCAGCATGATGGAAGCGAAGCCGGTTCCCCGCCCTGAACCATACGGTGCAGGGCCCCGCGAAACTCCGGCCCAAGAGACGCCCAGCGCCCGGCGCCGATCCTCTCGTCTGGAAACGCAAACCGAGACTGAGGAAGTTAAGCATGTAGCTTCTCTCCGCAGGTCAGTCTCTAATGAGGTATCGCACAGACCTTCGAATGAGGTTGATAAGCTCCAAGCGAAAATTAAATCCCTGAGAGGAAGGGTCGGGACCATTATCGGCCATTCTGTCACTGGCAAGACTGCTGAAGAGATAAAGTCCAACATCACTTTAGGGGACAGATTTGGTGCCTGGTTGGGTAAGATCACCGGCAAAAAAACCGATAGCTCGAGCCTTAATGAACTATTGGACCAGTTAAAACTGGCTGAAAAAACTTTGGAAGTTAAACTGACTCCTGACATCTCTGTCGTCAGGCCGGGTTCTATAGCCAGAAAACCCAGAACCTTAAGAAGCATTAAGTCCCGGATTGAGGAACTCGAGACAAGACAGGCCAGCCAAGCCGAGAAGGCTCTGGACGAAGTACATATCGAAGTAGTTGAACCGGAAGCTCCTCCGGAGAGCCTGGCGGCGCGGATTGAGGCGGCTAAAGCCAGATCAATCGCTGAACAGGTGGCTACAACCAAAAAACCCAGAACTCTGAGAACCAGAATTAAAGAGATTGAAACTAAACAATCGGACGAAGCTGACAAAGCTTTGGAGAACATCCACGTCGAAGTGGTAGAAGAAAAACCGGCCGTCAAGAAACCAAACATCGGCGAGAGGATCGAAAGAGCTCAAGTTAAATCCAAGACCTTAGGAGCTGAGGACATTATCCCTGAAATTAAAACCTCTCCCCTGGCCGAAAGCGTCAGGATGCCGGAGGAAGAAAGCATGGAAGTTGACCTGTCTGAGCTTAACGAAGGGGCCAGTGAACCTGAACTTCTGCAAAAAACTCATTTCGAGGGGCTAATTGACGGCGATTTGGCCAACACGGACATCATCCAGCCGGGAACGCCGCTTTATGAATTCCGCGGCCAAGGTAAAGTTTACGAAAAGCTGACGGAATTGGGCGAGCTGATCAAGGGTGAGGATGAAAGGGTTAACCATCTTCAAACAGAAATAGACGCTTTAGATAAAGAGTTGGAGACATTATCTGATCAGTTAAGAAAAAAAACTACTAAAAAAATAAGACAGACTGCGCAGGAAAAGGCAGAAGAAATCAGAAAGCAAATCCAAGCCAAGCAAGAAGAACTTGAAAATAATGGAGTTTTTTTATCTCAGCATGACTCTTTGCTGGCAGAAGCCCGAGCCATAGCCGAAAAATTAGAAGAATCCAGTTTGGAAAGGCTTGAGCCGGTCGAAGAAAGCGTTTCAAAGAAAGCCCCTCCCCCGCCTTCGGCTGAAAAACGCAAGAGAGCGGAAACGCCGGCCATAGAAGTTGGCGAGGGCGAATTGACTCCCGAGGAGATGAAAGCGGCTTACGGAGAGGAAGATGTTAAATTTGAGGACACTCTGTCTCCCCAAGGAAAAAAAATACTGACCGCCTTTATTGAACATAGAACTAAGGAGGAGGAAATAGAAAGAGCCGGCTGGTTTAAAGGCGTAGTCCGTGACCATCCTCTGATCGCGAAACATGCCGATAATGCAGCTATGGTTCCGATTTTGAAAAATTTGCAAAACGATATAAGCGTTTTTGACGCGCGCCGAGACGGCATCATCGAAAGAGCTAAAGGCAAATTCAGCAAAAAAATCATCCAGGAATTGCGCGACTTGTCCGTTGAAAGGTCAGAGATGGTCAATCACGCAACTGACGAACTGGAAGCCGTGGCTAACCGTTTGGAAAAACCGTCCGCTCCTAAAAAAGAGAAGGCTCTATCTCTACGCACCAAAGAGAAAGCTGATCCCTATCACAATTTAAGGCAAGAGTTGACGGAAAGAGTCAAAGATGAAGAACAGATAGAAGATTACATCGGCTTGGCGAGTAAACGCGACAAAGCTTACAAGGAAAATGACGAGCAGGCAGCAGCCGCCTTACAAAAAAGGATTAACTTAATCAACGCTACCTGGCGTGACCAAGGAATACTCGGGGACAACGAGGATCCATCTGTGGCAACGACTGGCAAGTCAGGCATTGGCCGTATGGGTGTGATCGGCAGCGACCTGGCCTCAAAACGCGTACAAAGAGGAAAATATGAAGGCGACGTACACTCAGGCGCACGCGAGAAGACCCGCTCCAAGCTTGAAAAGACGGCTAGGCTCGAAACTAAAGAGCTCCAACCTTTTAACACCGCCTGGGCCATCGAAAAGCTGGGCGCTGGCGCGGCTAAGCGATGGGATCTAGTGGCACCGATCATCATGGAAGCTAAATTAGGCGCGACCATAGAGCGAGAAGTCAGCGACATGCTTAAGAAGATTGAGAATTTACCTAACTTCAAAAAAGATCGCTTCTCAGACGAATATCGTGATTTGCCCCAGATGATGGACATTGTCCGCCATACCGAGAGGTTCAACCAATCTCCTGAAACGGCCGCTTACATCTTCCTAAGAGCGTTGAGCCCCGCTGATTTCGCTGATGATTTTGCCCAAGACATTGTCGAATCAACTTTAAGCAAGCTGGATACTGAGATAGCTAAAGCTGAAAAAGAAATAGCCCGCCAAAAGGAGCAGGAGGGTCAGGATTTTAGCATGATGCGCGCCAAACCAAAATTCGGTGAGACGAAAGCTTCAACCGTTAAATCAGAAGCACCAAAAGCCAAGAAAGCCCGAACGATTCGGGCTCAAGGAAAAAACAAGGCGGCTTAACTAGACGATAGCTTTTAGACGGTAGCTGGTAGCCAGAACGTAGTTTGATTTTCAGGCTATCGTCTACCTGCTACCGTCTACTGTCTATTTATAATTAAATTTAAGACTTTTTCCAGGAACGCTGCAATAGGTAGCGTTTCTTGGTCTGCTTGACCACGCCAACGAACTGTCAGTTCTTTGCCCTCAGCTTCTTTTTCACCGTAAACCAGCATGCAAGGCGTTTTTTGCTTTTCGGCGTTGCGGATTTTTTTACCAACGGATTCAGTCGTATTATCAATCTCAACCCTGATCCCCTGTTCTATTAACTTAGACGCGAAGGCATAGGCCGCGTCATTATGACGATCAGCTACCGGCAAGACTGCCACCTGGACCGGAGAAAGCCAAAGCGGGAAAGCACCGGCATAATGCTCGATCAAGACCGCCAAGAAACGCTCGATTGATCCCATAATGGCGCAATGGATCATAACGACCGGTTCCTTTTCGCCTTTTTCATTGACGCAATTCAGGTCAAAATTAGCCGGCATGTTGAAATCGAGCTGAATAGTAGCCACTTGGTGCAACCGACCCAAAGCATCCTTGCCCATGAAGTCGAGTTTGGGGCCGTACATAGCCGCCTCGCCCTTGCCTTCCACATAATCCACTCCTCGCTTCTCGATTAACTTCTTAAGTTGAGACTCAGCCCCTTGCCACACCTCCGGCGTCCCCAAGTATTTCTCAAAATGATCCGGATCATGCGTTGAGAGCCTGAGCTTGAGCTCAAAACCAAAGGTGGCATAAAAAGCATCTACAATATCCCAGATGGCAAACATCTCTTGCTCAATCTGGTTCTGGCGGCAAAAAACGTGCGCATCATCCTGAGTGATGCATCGAACGCGGGAAAGGCCAGACAGTTCGCCCGTCTGCTCATCGCGATAGCACATGGTCGTTTCAGCATAGCGCTGGGGCATGTCGCGATAGCTCCGCATCTCAGAATCAAAAATCTGAGTGTGATGCGGACAGTTCATGGGCTTGAGCGCGAACTCGTGCTTTTCACGGGTCACGATCTTAAAAAGCTCATCCTTAAACTTGGCCCAATGGCCGCTCTTGATGTAGAGCTCTTTTTTGGTGATGTGAGGAATGGCAACTTTATTAAAACCCCTGGCTTTGCGCAGTTCCCAGACGTATTCATCCAACAAAGTCCTCAAAATCGTGCCCTTAGGCGACCAGAGAGGCAGACCGCTACCTACCAAGTCTGAGAAAGAGAATAAACCGAGTTCCTTGCCCAATTTTTTATGGTCACGCTTTTCAGCTTCTACCATCATCTTCTCATAAGCCTCCAACTCATCTTGCGTCGCAAAACACAAACCATAAATACGCTGAAGTTGCGGATTGGTTTCTTTGCCTCTCCAAAAGGCGCCGGCCATTTTCCAGACTTTAAAGGCTCCAATCTGGCTCGAGTCTTCTACGTGAGGGCCGCGACAGAGATCTGTGAACTCACCCGTCTTGTAGATACTAACCTTGCCTTTCATGGCCGGATCGACGTCGCCCTCCTCTTCAGCCGAGAGTTTGGTTGTGCCTTTAGTTTTAATATCGTTCAATAATTCAACCTTAAAAGGCTGGTCAAGCTTTTCAAAAAGTTCGATAGCCTCATCAGCCTTCATCTCCTGCCGCTCGAAAGCTAATTTCTTATTAGCCAGCTTTTGCATGGCTTTCTGGATATCTTTCAAATCTTCCGGCGTGACCGTGCGACCGATATCTATGTCATAGTAAAAACCATTGTCGATGGCTGGCCCCACGCCGAACTTGGCGTTGGGAAACAAACTTTGAATAGCGGCCGCCATGACATGGGCTGCGCTGTGACGCGTGGTCTCTAATGAAGAATGCATAATATTTATTATAATTCAAAATTCAAGATTCAAAAAGTAAAATGCTGGTGGCCTATGGCATTAAAATTATAATTAAATCGCGAAGCGACACCTTCATTTTGAATTTTGCTCTTTGAATTTTGCATTTATATAAAAATCCGACCAGCTAATAATTAACTCGTCGGGACCCCACTTCGCTAAAGCTTCGTGGGGCGGTTCCACCCGCCTTCCCCGACTTTCATCGAGGCTCTTTTATCTAGTTTTCCTCCGATATCCGGTTGGTAGCCGGAACAAGAAATAGAATAGACCGATCGATTTAAAACGTCAAATAAAAAAAGACAGTCGAGTGACTGCCTAGACGTCGTCCCCCATGCCTCCGCCCTTGGCGCGGGCCAGGAACTGAAGCGGGAAGTTGAATGTACTCTTGAGGCGCTTGAGCTGTTTGGGCTCATTGATCTTGCACAAGAGCGCGGATCTGAGTTCTTCGCGCAGATCGTACAATCGGTATGGATGCGTGGCGTAACCTCGCAAGTAACCCTTGTCCTGCTCGCGCACAGGGAAATGTACTTTTTTGGCGTCGTATTGCTTGATCACGCGCTTGCGTTTTTCGAGCAGGGCTCGGACGATGAAGGGCATAATCATGGAGTAATCCGCTTGCACACTCTCCACGGTTGAAGCCAACGCCTCGCGCGAGACTTTGCCCCAAGTGTGCGCTTCCTGCCCTTTGCAACCGGAAAGCGATCCGTCCGTAACCGGCGAGCTCACGATCTGCACGTCATAGTCGTATCCGCGGATATCATCCAGCATGAAGATCTGCGAGAGCGTGGGTTCGGGCTGGAGGCTGAAGTTCTTGGGCACGCCGCCACCCAAAATCAGGATGGCCAACTGCTTGGGGTCATGAGTCAAACCGTAGTAGTGGTAGGCGCATGACTCGAACACCTCTTCATGCACATCGATCCCAAACTTGTGGTTAATCACACCCAGTCGATTAAGTGCCCAGAGTTTGACCGAGTTCAGATACGCAGACCCGTCGCCGGGCGCGCCCACGAACACAGGGATGCCCATGTCATAGCAAGTGGAAAGAAGCCCCGGCTTGACGCCATGTGCCTTTTCCTGGGCTTGGTAGTACTTGCCTACCAAATGGCGAAATTCAGTGCCGGTCATCTTGCGTTGAAACTCAGGTTGCCGAAGTAGAGCCGTGAAGAATTGATCCTGCTTATACAAGATCTCTTCTTTCATGCCCACGTCCGTGATACGGATTACCTTGTTCTCCCCGTACTCCAGATCTCTGCCTTCGATAGCCGCCTCGCGCAAGGGGCGCGCATCGAATTTCTCAAGCGAGTCGTGGCCGTCGTGGTAACAAGCCGCGTCCGTGATGGTCAGGTATGCCACCCAGCCGGTCTTGAGCAAAGGGATGAGCCAGGCGCGGTGTTGGTTGGACACGGTGACCGGTCCGGCCACGGCCATGATGAGCGGCACGCCCCGACCAATGGCCAAGTCCAGGATCTGGTAGATACGCCGGACGTAGGCTGCGCCAAACGCGGGCATGCAATGCAGAATCACATCTTCCGTGGTTTGGGCGTCTTCAACAGACCAAACGTCCACCGGCGGTCCAAGCAACTCCTTGGCCTTGGGACACTTGTGAGCCTTGGAATGTGCACCCTGTTTTGAAACGTCATGAATCTTTTTCATGCCTTCCTCCATTTGCGAACGTTTACAACAAGTGGCGCTATCCTAAGCGCCTAAAGTTCCTCTGTCAAGCTCTGATGCTAATTAATCACAACCGTAATTTTATCTTTCATGCTCGGCAACCGGTGCACCCAACTGGGTTGGAGTTCCACATCCACCTGCTCGACGCCGTCCAAAGCTGACCATTTGCGGATGACTTCATCGGAAGGCAAACCCACAATCAAATCTTTGCGCAGGGATGGACTGTCGACCGTGAGGCGGCTTTCCCCTTCGGCCGAGACTGCCAGACGGGCTGTACCTTTGCCAGGATCAGTGCTTTCGAGTTTGAAAGAAGCTTTGCTCAAATCAAAATCACCCAGACTCTGCCCTTCAGGGATCTTGTCATTGAGCCGCGACCGGATAAAAGCAATCACGTCTTCTTTGGGGAAAAAGACGGCTGTGACCGTGACTTTGACCTGGGCCAGAAAGCTATCCGCCTCTTGGCCAACAGCAGCGTTGCTTTGTTTCTGTGAACTGCCAACCAAATAAATGGACTCCCAATTCTGGTCTGCTCCGGCTTCCACGCTTAAGGTCTGCTTAGCCTTATCCAAAGCCGCCGCATAAAGTTCTTCCTGCCCCTTATCCAAAGCGTCCGCCGTCAAGATTTTGGCCGTCCCTCCCGGATGGCTCGCACCAACTCCGCCAAAAGCCGTAATCGTTTCGGCGTAAATCATGGATTGGATATCTTTCCACAGGCCTGGGATGGTTAGTTTAGTTCCAATTGGGAGATTATATTGGCTACCAACCTCGTCCGAGGTGGCTTCGACCTCAACTGAACCTCCAGCTGGGACGTCAATCGTCTTGGTGATCCTGTATAAACGCCCGTCTGATGCCAGAAGACGAGTTTTAACGACCAAGGGCTGATCCTTCGAGTATTGATTGATAATTTTGACCTTGCCCGTAGCCTTGGTGGGTATGGCGGCGGCAATCACCGTTGTGCTGACAGCCGTAACCACGAACTCCTTGGCTTCAGTAAAGGTTCCCGTGACCACCCTGCCCTTGATTTGACCGGAGGACGGCGTGCCTGAGACATCCAAGACCGTATCCACGTTAACCGGCTCATGCTTGACCTTGACGATGACTTTGGCCTTAACCGAGGAGGTCCAAAGAGCCACGCCAATGACCGCCACCGTCACCAAAACAAAGGTTACGGCGATATTGCGGAAAAGCTTAGGGGTCGGAGGCTGTGGGAAATGAGCCGCCGGGCTGCGCGAGATTTTAATGCCCATACTGGGGGAAATTATAACACAAAAACCAAGAAACAAACATCAAACCAATCAGTACTCCTCATTGTCATTTCGAGCGAGTACGACGAGTCGAGAAATCGTCGGTCGAATGTGACTAAGTGACTTCGGTTTATGCGATCTCTCTGCTCCATAGGCGCATCCGCCTCAGGCGTGAGACTATCGCTCGAGATGACAGAAGGGAGGGATGCTCCAGTCGAGGTGACAATAAAGTTGTTTCAGAATGTGACCGTTCTCGGTCCTAAGAGCGATTCGAGTTGGGCGATAGCTTCCGGTGTCAGGTGGATTTTGGCCGAGGCTTTGACCCGGCGGCGACCTTCCACGTCATCAATTAAAAATTCAACCGGCTGGGTGCCGAGATTGGCGTCAAAAACTTCACGTAGCTTGCGGACCGTTGTTTCAGACAAAGTGGCGCTGACATACAGGACGACTGGCTTCTCTTCATCCGACACTGAACATCCTCTATCGTCCTTAACGTCCTGATCGTCCTGGCCGTCCTTACTGATCACTGACACCTGATCACTGACACCTGTTGACCTGGCGATCTCGTCTATATTCTGCGGCGTGACCTCATAAGCCGCTTCGGCCAAAAGTTTCCACTTGCCCGCGTCTTCGGCCGGACGACCGCTGACGACCACAACCTTATCCTCTACCCAACAATCGACCGTGTCTTGATAAACCCGCGGGAAGACCACCACCTCACAGTCTGAAATCCCGTCTTCCAAACGACAAAACAGCATCGGTTCGTTTTTTTTGGTATAGATTTTTTTGACGGTCGTGATGACGCCACCGATCCTTGCCTTCTTTTCCTTCTTCAACTCTGGCAACTTCGAAATCGGCGAGACAACGCCGCTCAGCTTGGATGCCATGTACTTAAAGGGATGCTCCGAGACGTACAAACCAAGCAGCTCTTTTTCCCACTTGAGTTTTTCCTGCGGCGTAACCATTGGGGAAGGCTTGAGATTCAAACCCGCGGCCGGACTTTGAGCTGACGTCGCGAAAAGGTTGAATTGGCCGGACTGAACCTCGCGCTCCGCTTGGCGATGGAAATCCAAGATATTTTCTATGTTATAAAACAACTGACCGCGGTCTCCAAAACGATCCATGGCTCCGGAACGGACCAGGGATTCCAAAGACTTCTTGTTGATGTATTTGCCCTGCACGCGCTTTACGAAATCAGCCAAATCTTTATACTGCCCGTTCTGCTTTCTCTCATGGATAATATATTCAACAACGTCATTGCCCAAACCCTTGATGGCCAGCAAACCAAAACGAATCGTCCCGCGCTGGCCAGCCTTGCGTTCCGGCGAGGGCTGGACAGTGCTCTTGATAACTGAAAAACCGGCAAAAGATTCATTGACGTCGGGCGGAAGGACGTTTATGCCCATGCGACGGCATTCTTCAACTTCGATAGTCACGCGGTCCATGTTTAAACTGTCGGAATTCAAAAGCGCTGCCATGAAACATTCAGGATAACGGGATTTGAGGTAAGCCGTTTGGTAAGCGATCATGGCGTAGCAGGCCGCGTGCGACTTGCAAAAACCGTAGGCCGCGAATTCCTCAAACTGGGTAAAAACAGATTCAGCGATGGATTGTTCCACCCCGTTTTTCACTGACCCGTTTATAAACTTTTCCCGCATCTCTGCCATGAGCTTGGCAATCTTCTTGCCCATAGCCTTACGCAACGTATCGGCCTGGCCACCCGTAAACCCGGCCATATCTTTTGAGACTTGCATGACCTGTTCCTGATAGACCGGAATGCCGTAAGTGCTTTTAAGCGCGTTTTCCGTCAACGGGTGGGCGTAGACGATTTTCTCTTTGCCATGTTTGCGGGCGATAAACGAATCTATGAATTGCATGGGGCCGGGGCGGTAAAGGGCCACCATGGCGATGATGTCGTCGATGCACGAGGGACGGAGCTCGCGGATATACCGCTTCATGCCGTCGGATTCCAACTGAAAGACGCCCGTAGTCTCCGCCCTGCCTAATAGTTCAAAAGTTTGTTCATCATCCAACGGTATATAATCCAAGTTGATCTGATCGCCATGCACGGCTTCAATAATTTCCAGACATTCGCGAATAATCGTCAGGTTGGAAAGGCCAAGAAAGTCCATCTTCAACAGCCCGACCGCCTCGCACGGATGCAAGGAATATTGGATGACTTGCTCCACATCGCCGCCCTGCGCTTTCTGAAGCGGAGCATATTCGACTAAAGCGCCGGGCGCAATCACGATGCCGCAGGCATGTTGGCTGGCATGGCGCGAAGTACCTTCGAGCCTTGAAGCCAGGTCAAGTAATTGCGTGACGCGCGGGTCAGTTTCATCCAACGCCTTAAGCTCGGGATTTTCCTTGCGCGAAATATGGATGGGTATGTTCTTGCCTTGCACGGGCGGCGGTATGACTTTGGCCACGCGATCAACTTCCTGGAACGTCCAGCCAAGCACGCGACCGACATCGCGCACCGCGGCCCGAGCGGCCATGGTTCCAAAAGTGATAATGCCGGCCACACGATCTGCCCCGTATTTTTTTGTCACATATTCAATCACGTCCTTGCGCCGGACGTCGTCGAAATCCATATCAAAATCAGGCATGCTGATGCGGTCTGGATTGAGGAAACGCTCGAACAGCAAACCATAATGCAACGGATCCAGGTTGGTAATCTTAAGCGCATAAGCCATGATCGAACCCGCGCCCGAACCGCGGCCAGGACCTACGATCACACCATGGTCTTTAGCCCAGTTCACATAATCATGCACGATTAAAAAGTATCCGGAGAAACCCATGCGCTCAACGACTGAAAGCTCGAACTCCATGCGTTCTTTAGCTTCGGTCGTCGGTTCGTTTCCATAACGTTCGACCAGGCCTTGCCTCGATAATTTGCGTAAATAGGACATCTCAGTCTCACCTTCCGGCACATCGAACTTGGGGAGCAAATTTTTACCCAGTTCGAGTTTGACATTGCAACGATCCGCGATCTTACGCGTGTTTTCGATCGCCTCCGGCACGTCAGCAAAAGCCTGGATCATGACATCGGCGCTGACCATGGAATGATCCATGGTCCTGATCGTAAAACGGTTAGTATCGGAAATCAACTTGCCGGCGTGGATACATTGGAGAGCGTCTTGAGCCTCGGCATCATCCTCATCTATATAATGAACATCTTTTGTAGCCACTAGAGGCGCGCCGGTCTTTTGGGAGAGCCTAATCAAGTTCTGATTGATATCAATTTGGGTCGGTGACTCCGGGTGGTGGACCAGCTCCAAAAAGAAGTTATCCACACCAAAAATATCCTGATATTCACGCAGGGCCGCTTCTGCCTTTACCAAATCCTTCTCCTGGCATGCTTTGGGTATCTGCCCCTTCATACAGCCGGAGAGCGCGATCAAACCTTGGTGGTATTGGCGCAGGATATTTTTATCCATGCGCGGCTTATAATAAAAACCATCCAAATACGAAATAGAGACGAGCTTGAGCAAATTTTGGTAGCCTTCATGCGTTTCAACCAATAACGTCAAATGATAGGTCCAATCATCAATGCGGGGACGCCTGTCAGTCAAAAGGTTAGGCGCAATGTTGGCTTCAAGCCCGATAATAGGCTTTATCCCCTCTTTCTGCGCCGCTTCGTAGAATTCAATTGTGCCGTAGAGCGCACCATGATCTGTCAGAGCAATAGTATCAAAACCTTTGGCCTTAGCAGACTTAACAACTTCATCCACATCACCCATGGCATCCGAAAGCGAATACATGGAGTGGACGTGAAGGTGGACGAAGGGGGCTTTATTACGCTGTATTTCATCTTTATCCTCAAGCATATTTTGACTACACCGATTCTTATGTTATGCTAGTATCGTAGTGGAAACGCTACAAATCACGCGGTCCCGCCAAAAGCGGGATTTTCGCTTTCTAGAGCGGTTCTTTTACCAGTGTATAATTTTCCAAAATCGATAAACACATCTTTTATGTCAAACAATTCTTTTGCTACCTGACCGCGTACTCCGACAATATATATTCGCCTATTTTTTATTTTCAACCTTTCCAAAGGAGCAAAGAAGTCAGAGTCTCCGGAAAGTAACATGACAGCCGAGACACGATCCATATCATCCAGCATCTCCATTGCCATTTCGACATCAAAATTACACTTCCGTTCCTCTATCACCGAACCGCTGGATTGGACTGCCGAAACGATATTTTGAACTAAAGTTGTAGCCTCTGGAGTAAATGATTTTAAAGTTGATTTTCTGACAAAAAAAGATTCGTCAATGGTTTTACGAATATATTTCACCGGTTTCGTGCGTAATATAGCCCCCGCTTTACGGATTCTATTATGCAGTGCCTTTGATTTTTCCGGTTCACGGTCATTTGTCCCGTAATACACCTTTATCTCTTTAACTGCCGGAAACGCCCATATGCTCCGAATCATATCCTCTATCCGAATCTGCCATTTTAAAGTTTTTCGCCAATTGAATACGTTAGCCAAATCTATATATGCGATTACAGCCGTTTCCTTTATTAGTTGTTCCCGCCAATTACCTTCTTGCATATGCGTGATTCCGCTGACGGCATAAAGCCTGCGGATAAGTTGTAAACTCTCCGTATCTTAACGGGTGGGCACCGGCCTGCCAAGTTTTTGCCGATACTCACTATCCCCAAACCGTAACCTTCCCATCCCGTCCCCTCACGACCAAATCATGGTTTGCGGCCTCCTGGACCTTAACTTTTCCAAAGCTTTTTTTATCTACTTCAGGTTTTATGGTATGGACAGGCCTATATTTGCCCTCAGCTTTTTCCCAGATAACAATCCAATCGCCGGCCGTCACCAGATGCCCATCAAACGTCTCTATCAAGCTATCGACTTTTTCCAATAACTCGTTACGAATTTCTTGCTTAAGTTCCAAACCACCTTGTTCCGTCGGACCCCATAACCGCATAGTGGAATGGGCTACTTCTTGTGGGTGATTTGGGTGCCCTGGCTTTTTTATAGCCTCACCGCAGACGGCCAAGGTACCATCTTTAAGTTGCATGGCGCTATCCATATCTTCTAATTCCAAATCAATTTTCTGGGATGGTGCGTAATGTCCCTCTTTTGGCGCATAGACCACAATCGACCCGAAATTGCCCTCTTTTAAGATTTTATCCTCCACATCTTTATCAGAATGATGCGAGTATCGTCTATCATAAATGGCCGCAAAATTAGCATCTGATAATGGAAAAATATTACTCACGCCTTCCGCGTCTACATCCAGGCGTTCTCTGCTCTCTTTTCCTTCAGTCACGATGCTTATAGGCGGCCGACGAATTGAGTCGACACGAGTAAACCCCTCTGCCGTAATGCCATAAACATCAAAAATCCCGTTGGTCGCGGTTACAATTTCATGGTTTTTCAGTTCACAGATGCCACCGAATCCCCTTCCCCCAAGGCCTTCGATGTTTTGTTTTGGGGCATATTGGCCTTTTACATCCTGAAGGATGCCTATGAAAAGTCCCGATCCCTCAAGGATTGCAGTAAGGCCTCTTCCGTCGGGAGCGGGATATGAGACGAACTCCCCTCCCTTACGCCCGGCCATAAAAATATCACCCTGCTTGCTCTGCGTGATACAACTGATACTATCCACACCCTCCAATTCGATACTTTGCTGTTTTTCCAACCTTGGTCCGATGGCTTGGCAAATATCGAACTTGCTATGCGCTTTTTTCGTATGCGGATTTATTTCGCGATCGCCTACAAAACAATAATTCCCGTCCCGCAGCTTGTGGCTGCGATCGTCCACGACCGTCATATCGACCGAATCTAGCCGCTCTTTCAGGGCATAGTCTCTCCAGTCGCGCTCGACTCGAGGAGTATTGATTACACCTTCCGCTGGGAATCTATAAGGATTTGACATATATAATTAAATCACCCGTATCTTAACGGGTGGTCAACAGGCTGCCAAGTTGATTACTCTTCCTCCTCTTCGTCCAATAACTTATTGAAACGTTTCTTCGTGGTCTTTGGACCCTTGGTTGATTCTTTGGCGCTGTGGACAAATGATGACAGACCCTTGGCCGCGGCCGCGATGCCACCCAAAGCGCCTAAGACACCACCTAGTTTCTCCCTGGCGTGGGCCACATCCTCTTCAATGCCGCCGACGACTTCCCGAGTATGTTCCACAACTTCGTTGCTTTGACGCAGTAACCTGGCGATTTCGAAAAGGCACCAACAAATAAAAGCTGCAACGCCGAAAAGCGCAACGCCGAATGCGAGCCAGAAAAATGCTTGTGATGAGGCGAGATCCATATAAGAAGAGTATAGCACATAACATGGAATATACCCTACGAATTACGAATGGCTTCATACGAATATACAAATTTACGAATAGACTCTTCAACAAAAAATTCGTATATTCGCGACAAATTAGTAATTCGTAGGAGCGCATTAGCGCAAAAAAAAGAGCCCGGTCACTTGGGATCGGGCGGAGGAATAGTCGGCAAGTTGCGCCTAGCTCTTGGCAACGTGCAGGAGGCGCTTGGAGACAACCTCCCAGTTCAGGACGCCGAGGCCGGCGCCGAGCAAGCCGCCGAAGAGGACGAGCGCGACTTGCGCGCCCAGCGTGTGCGCGGACCTGGCGAGTAGGAGGTAGCTCATGGCTCCGCCAATCGCACAATCGATGGCGCAGAGCAGACGCTTGTGCGAATGGATGAGTTCGAAGAGTTCCCGGCAGAACAGGCCGAAGTAGTAGCAGCCGTAGCCGATACCGATCGCCAGGTACATCCACATGTCACAGAGTAGGAAGGTAATGGCTGTAGGGAGACAGATGTCTAGTCCTCGAGCGATCCACCAGTAGGCATTGGCGTAGGTGTAAGGTTTTTCCGTGAATCCTTTCTCGAGCTCTTTCTGGTACCAATTGTACCCTATGCCTTTATCAGAGGGCCAGACAAAGAAGCACCGTTCTGCTTCTACCCCCATCTTCAAAAGAAACATCAGAAACAAGGATACGGCACACCATGCGAAGCCCATCAGGACGATGTATGCGAATCCTACTGCATCACCCGTCATATGGTTGCGCCACGAAGGCCAGCAGGCGATGCCTATGGTTACTGTCAAAAGTGTTGCCGCATAAATGATCGGCCGCGGTCTGACCAGCGACTTTTTGACATCAGACCATTCTTCAGCAACGACCTCACCCACTGCCTGCGCGGCTTTGGGAACTGCTCGGGGCACCTCGCGGAAATCGTAGGCTAGATAGCCGCCGACAAAGCCGGCGATCAGGCCGAGCCACCAAAAGGCCGGCGCGAAGAGCAACGCGACGAGAGAGCAAAGCGCTCCGCCGATGAAACAAGCCAACGCGATCTTCCTGGTTTCCATGGAACCTCCAATTGTGACGGAACAACAACCTCAACAACCACCGATTTTTACCCCTGATTACAGGCTGTGTCAATCTTGGCAGGATAAGGTATACTGTTTCTGACATTCTTAATTGTTAATTGTTAATTGTTAATTTTCTATGATGTCTTCCCTCCCCATCGATTTAAGTAAAGTTCCGCAACAGAACATAGATAAAGAAATCCTGCGGGCGGCTATCATCGCCGAGCTGGATGCAGTTAATCTTTACGAGCAGTTCGCGGCTAAGTCAAAGTCAACCAAAATCAAAAAAGTCCTGATGGAAATTGCCAAGGAAGAAAAGACTCACGTTGGAGAATTTCAGGCTCTCTTGCTCGGACTCGACAAAGAACAAGTCCGCGAACTGGCGGCCGGTAAAAAAGAAGTTGACGGGTTATAAAAAAGTAGAGACGTCCCACGGGACGTCTCTACTTTTTTATCCTCTTACTTCTGCCTTGAACTTTTCCTTACAAGCTAAAACCGCATCTTCCAGCACGCCATCCACCTCAGAGCTTTCGAGGGTTTTTTCGCGTGAGCCGATAGTCAAATGCATGGCCACTGATTTTTTGTTGTCAACAATCCCCTTGCCGGCGTAAGTATCAAACCATTCAACTTTTAAGATACGTTCATCCGCGCGGAGGATGGCCAATTCCAGTTCACGATAATCGACATTCCGATCGACAACCAATGCTAAATCGCGCTTAGCCTCGGGATAAGGCGTGGGCGGCACATAGGCTTTGGAAATTTTGGCAAAAGAGATGAACTCACGAATGTTAACCACGGCTGCGCCAACTCGACCCTTGATCTTAAAGGCTTCGGACATCTGCGGACCGATCTCCCCGACCGTGGCCAACAGCTTATCGCCGCTAAAAGCCTGGGCCGTGCGACCGGGATGCCAAACCGCGTCACGTGAGACGCGCTTCCAATGCACCTCGCCGATGCCATACTCCTCGAAAAGATGTTCAACGAATCCTTTGGCCTTGCGCCAAGGATCTTGATTATCCGCCTCGCGAATCATGAGCGTAAACTCCGGCACTTCATCCGGCAGGTCAGACCAAACGTCCTGATCGTCCTTCGTCCTGATCGTCCTTTCCGTAGGACGTGGGACGTGGGACGTGGGACGAATGTAAACATTTGAGCACTCAAAAAGATGAAGATCTTTTTCGCGTTCTTGATTATCCGCCACAGCCTGCAACATGCCAGGCATAAGCGAGGGACGCATGACCAGCCAGTCGTTAGACAAAGGATTCTGGAGGCGCAAAAGATGAGCCGGGTCATAACTGGCCTTGCGCAACAAATCCTCTGACACGAAAGACCAACTAAAAACCTCCGTGTAACCCGCCGCTTTAGCCACGTCTTTGAGGCGATCCTCCCATTTGATAACCGGATCAGTCTCACGAGGCGCGACGGCGATAGGCACAATCGAAGGGATGCTGGCATAACCAATGACGCGGGCGATTTCCTCAACCAAGTCGCGTCCCATTTCAATATCATGATCACGCCACCATGGGACAGTGGCTTTGATGTGTTTACCGGTAACTTTGACTCCAAAACCCAGGCGTTTGAGCACATCCACCATTTCAGTCTTTTTAACTTCAATGCCAATCAAACCATTTACCTCATCCGTCGTGACGGAATATGACAGAGGTTTATAGGCGGCGGGCATAACGTCAGCCGGTGTGCCGACAATCTGACCTCCGGCTAATTCCAAGACCAACTCAATCGCTCGTGCCATGGCTGAAGGCGGGGCCATCTGGGACAAACCTTTTTCAAAACGCAGTTGCGAATCTGATTGCAAATTAATCTTGCGTGAACCTTTGCGAACGATGACTAGATCAAAAGTCGCGGCTTCGAGCACGATGTTGGTTGTCTTTTCGTCAGCTCCGGTCTGTTCTCCTCCCATCACGCCAGCAATGGCTACCGGACGCTCGGCATCAGCAATCACCAAAATCTTATCGTCCAACTGATAAGTCTTACCATCCAAAGCCATTATCCTCTCCCCCGTCCGTGCGAATCGCACGCGGATCTCCGGTGGTGTGTCATGCTGAACTTGTTTCAGCATCTCCGTGTTACGTGTCTTAGATCCTGAAACAAGTTCAGGATGACGACGTAGCTTAGCCGCGTCGAACACGTGCATCGGCTGACCCGTTTCGAGCATGACGTAATTTGTGATATCCACGAGATTATTAATGGGACGGATACCGGCCGACATTAAGCGACGTTTGAGCCACCAAGGTGACTTTTTGACCTTCACGTTGTCGATTCTGACTCCAATGTAGCGTGAACAAGCTTTCTTAGCGTCGATGGTAACTTTCACACCCGTCGTCCCGCGTCCTGATTTTGAATTTTGAATTTTGAATTTTGAATTTAGGCTTGGCTCTTTCCACTTAAAAGGCTGTTTCAAAATCGCTGAGGCTTCGCGAGCCATGCCAACCATACCCATACAATCAGGACGGTTGCTGGTAACTTCAATATCCATGGCCACGTCGTCCTTGCCACCCAAAGCATCCGATAGCGGGGTGCCTGGCTCGACGTCCATCTCTGGTATTTCTTTACCCAAATCCAAAATCTCGCGTTCTTCGTGTGGGAAAGCCTCGCCCAAACCAATTTCACTCGCCGCACAAATCATGCCCTCGCTTTTGACGCCGCGGATTAAGGCCGGCTTAAGCTCAATCAAATCTCCTTGACCATGCCATCTGACTTTAGCGCCAACAAGGGCCACGGCGACTTTTTGTCCTACATAAAGATTTGATCCGCCACAGACTAACGACAAGAGTCCTGAACGTCCTTCGCGTCCTGTGCGTCCTATATCGACGGACACGACCTGAAGTTTATCCGCCTGGGGGTGCGGCTTAAGTGACCGGACTGCTCCGACCACGATCCCGTCGAGTTCCGAATAGAGCGGCAGAATCTTTTCCACGGACGGACCAGAAAGCGAAATCCGCGCCGCGAAATCTTCGGGCTTTTCTTTAAGGCTGACGTATTCTTTCAGCCAATCGTAGGAGACTAGGAGGTTCATATATTTTTGAAATTCTTATTTACTTATCTATAATTTATGAACTGAGATTTATTCTGAAAACGGCCGCTACGACACATAAAAAAGTAAAAAATAATCCAGCTACGCCTGCTGTTGCCAAAACCCACCTTATTCTTGAATAAATTGGTCCAATCTCTTTAACCAATGCTTTGGCTGGTAGTATTCTGAGAATAAGAAGTCCCAAATATATTACAACTAGGCCACTAATTGTCATCATCGTGTAGTAAAAAAACATAATAGCCAATCCATTCTCCCAAACAAAAATAGAAAAAATGATGCCAATAGGGCCGGGTACAAGTAAGTATAAAGGCTCTAAATACGGCTCAAAAGGATCGATTGCGGTCATGTTTAAATTACGAATTTTTTCTTTGAGGGCTCCTATCCCTCCAATAAACATCAAAATGACTCCATAGAAACCAACGACATACAACCCTGGATACCATTGTTGCGGGTAAGCAATCCAAGCCCAAAGAGTGGAGGAAATCAAAAAACCAACAATCATTAGTGTAAAGGAAACTGTTTTAGGCATATTGATATCGAGATCCTGAAACAAGTTCAGGATGACTTCAAAAGAATCTTTAGCCAATCGTAGGAGACTAGGAGGTTCATATGTTTTTAGACTTCGAGAATAACGTGCTGATTGCTAATATTGCACCGATCAATAACGATATACCACCGAATAAAATAACCCCTGATACTATTTCTGGTTTAACAAAGGCTACGCTACCAATATTTGGATCCGGATCAAAATCAATATAAGTAACAGCGACATAAAAGACATAGCTCATCACGCCTATTGCACCCAGGACAGCACTTATTATGTATCTGGAAGACTTTTTCATATTTGATCTAATTTATCCCAAGGACCTGATGACAGCATTGATCCAAGAGCAAGGATAAACCCGACAGAAATTAGAACCGAAACAAGGCCTACTGCACCAAATATCCATCTGATAAATTTATATATTTTAACGTTTCCATCTATCAATGCGCGTGGTTTTATTCTTCTAAAAAATAAAAGAAATTCGTACACTATGACCAGAATTGAAGTAAGAATAAGTAAGCCAGAAAAAATCATGCCAACATACAGAAGAAAAGTACTTCGAGTCAGATAATGATCAAAAATCAAAGTCAACCAACCGAAAAACGCTGGCACATACAGAGGTTCAAGATATGGTTCGAAACGATCAGTCGTAGTCATATTAAACAATGTTTAGTTTTTACCACTCAAAGCGAAATCCGCGCCGCGAAATCTTCGGGCTTTTCTTTAAGGCTGACATACTCTTTCAGCCAATCGTAGGAGACTAGGAGGTTCATACTTTTAATTACGAATTCAAAATTACGAATTACGAGGAATTTAACGTTTTATTTTCCAAAAAAATAGTCCCAAACCGCAAATAAATGAAGCACACAGAAAAATAACAAATACCATCAGAAATGCTAGCCAATCTTTCATTAACGCGGACTTAACCAGACCATAAATAATCGGAATGGTTGAAAGCAATCCAAGAAGTATCAACGATATGCCATGCATTTGTATATGACTTTTTTCAAAATATTTTGCGAATATCAAAATAACTACTCCTACCCCTACAAAAACTAGCCCGGACAAAATCAGAGTATAAACCAAATCAGAAGTGGCATTCGTTAAAAACAAGATCCCCGCCCCAATTTCTAAGGCACAACCAATCAGTATAGGCACGAGTATTCTTTTTTTCATATTCTCTTAAGACATTACAAACAGTACTATCAATAATTCCGGTCCTAATATACAACTCACGATAAAACCTACAATCGATATAGTTCTGAAGAAAACCATGTTTTCTCTTATTTTGGATTTGGGACTTGCAATGAAACTAATACAGAAAATAATTAATGTTAGGAAGGGTACAATTACAGAAAATAACATCAATAACATTGAGGGAAGATCTATTAACTCCGTGGCATTTGAAAATTTTAAAATTGATACAATCAGCAAAATAGCTCCAAAAATAAAGGATGGCCAAGCTGCTTTGTTTAAAGATAAATACCATCTCTCTTTATTCGTTCTCGTACGTATTATCAAGAACAAAACCAAAGCCGAGATTAATAACAATGCTAGAACTATGAATCCCGGCCAGAAACAAAAAGAAGATGAGATGCAAATTTTGACTTGAGAAAACGTTGTAGTTATAAATTCTTTGGATGAAGTAAAAAAGGCCGTTATAAAAATAACAATCGATAATAAAGCTAAACCGTAATCTAGAATCTTTGTTAACTTTTTTGAGGAGTTGGACATAGCCTGCGTTTAGTATCGAGATCCTGAAACAAGTTCAGGATGACGAAATGAAGGTTATTAGAATTGCTTAAGAAATCTGACGTCATTCTGGTAGAGGATGCGGATGTCATCGACTTTGACGCCCTCTTTCATCATGGCTACGCGCTCGATTCCCCATCCAAAAGCAAAACCAGTATATTGCTTGGGATCGACACCCGTGGCTTTCAAAACATTAGGATGGACCATACCCGCACCGCCAATTTCCAGCCAACCGCGTTTGCAAACTTTGCATTTTTGTTTGTTGACGAGACCCGTACCGCCGCAAACGCCGCAGGAGATATCAACTTCGAAGGACGGTTCGGTGAATCTGAAATGATGCGGACGAATGCGCGAGACACGACCGGGTCCAAAAAATTCCTTGGCAAAATAATCTAAGATACCGCGTAAATGCGTGATGCTCACTCCCTTGTCTACCAACAAACCTTCAAACTGATGGAACATGGGTGTGTGCGTGGCGTCGATTTGACGGCGATAACATTTGCCTATGCCCAATAAACGGATCGGAAATTTATGTCGTTCAAGCTCGTGGATCTGACCATTGGAGGTGTGCGGCGTCATAACCATCTTCCCTTTTTTGGAAAGAGGCGCATCCATGAAAAAAGTTTCCCAGTCAGCGCGGGCCGGATGGTCGGGCGGCATGTTTAAAGCTTCAAAAGCGTACCAATCCCAATCAATCTCCGGATAACGAATGCGATAAAAACCAATCTTCTCAAAAATCGCCGTGATCTCGCGGATGGTTTGAGTCATTATATGCAAATGACCTTCCGGCGGACGGGTGCCCGGCTCGGTCACATCCACTCGTTCCGTTTCGGCCACCGCGTCATAGCGACTGGACGCGAGGGATTCCCGCTTGCCGGCGAGCAAATCAAGTCCCGCTTGCTTAATCTTGTTAGCTAGAGCACCCAGCACCGGCCGCTCTTCGGCCGAGACATTGGCTAGGCCTTTGAGCATAGAGGTCAACTGACCTTTGCGCCCCAAATACTTAACCTCAATCTGCTCAAGTTCCTCGAGCGATTTGGCCGCTTTCACGTCGCGCTCGATTTCGAGCCGCAAAGCTTCTAATTGATCTTTCATAAATTTATTAATTCAAAATTCAAAAAGCAAAATTCAAAATATCGGTATCCCTTCGGGATATTTATTTAATGAATGCCGTAGGCCACCAAAATTTTGCTCTTTGAATTTTGCTCTTTGAATTATCATATTCCTACCATCCCCTTAATTCCTCCCCAAATAACTCCGCCGTATTTGCCGATATCTCTCAAGGTGACTAGCAAGATCAAGACGATTAGAGTCAAAAAAGCTATTTGGTGGATTCTGGCTTCGACTCTACGCGCCACAGGCTTGCGTCTAATCTTTTCAATGATGAGGAAAAACACCCGGCCACCGTCCAAGGCCGGAATCGGCAGGAAGTTGACGACAGCCAGGTTAATGGAAAGAATGGCCGCGAACTGAAGGAGCGGCACAATACCCTGCTTGGCCACCTGTCCGGTGATGACCGCAATCCCGATCGGACCAGCCACTTCTTGTTCCACGTGGCGCAAGAGAACCAAGTCGCGAATCAAAGTCCCAAAACTGACAACGATGTCGCGGGTGTAACCGACAACCGCCTCACCGGCATAAAGCAAAGCCCTATCAAAACGGAATTTAACTTTACCCACGTCAGCCAGGCCGACCCCGATGCCAAATTTTTTAATTTCTTCCAGATAAATCGGATTGACCGTAACTTTTTTAGACTCGCCATCCCGTTGGTAATCAACTTCGAAAGGTTTGTCTTTTTGATCCGCGATGGTCGTTCTAGCTTGTTCGTAATCTCCGGCTTTGATTCCTGCAATGGAAATGATTGCATCGCCCGGTATTAAACCCGCTTTGTCCGCTGGTCCGCCCGATACGAGATTAGTGATCCTAACCTCTCTGTTTTCTATCTTAGCGTCAGCTGGCACGCCATCCAGAATGGCCGTGGCTCCAAAAGTAAAGATGCCGGTAAAAAGTACGAAGGCCAGCAACCAATTCATGGCCACGCCCGCCGCCAGGATAATGATGCGCTGCCAGATGGGCTTAGCATGGAAAGCATCTTTGTCTTTTATGGTCTCATCTTCCCCGTTTTCACCTTTGATCCGCACGAAGCCACCCAAAGGCAACCAATTCAAAGACCAGATTGTGTTCTGGTATTCTTTTTCGTCTTTACCGCTGACTTTATGCCATTTGCCCTTATCCTTAACGATACCGACCACCCGGGGCGGAAAACCATAGCCAAACTCATCAGCTTTGACGCCAAAAATCCTGGCCGCAATAAAATGCCCGAATTCGTGGATCAGCACCAAAACGGACAAGACCAACAAAAAAATAAGGACGATTAACATGGGTAGAATATTACTTAAATTTCAGCTTTTTGTATAGTTCACGACTGAAGAACGGCCTTGACGGCTTTTACCTGCCTGCCCAACCAGCGGCTGGCCAACTTATCCGAGGCTTCGGAAGTATCCGTAAAGGCAATGATTTGGCTCGGATCAGCTTTCGGTTCGAACAAATCCGGATAAGCTTCCATGGCCTGCTGGATAACCGTGCTGGCCGAATCGATGACGACGACCTTCTTCCCCATAAATCTTTGAATCTGATCTTTTAGAAAAGGATAGTGTGTGCAGCCCAAAATCAATGAACCGACGTTAGCCTGCCTGAGAGGCGTTAAGTAGCGTTTGACCATGATCTTTGTCACCTGGTCATCCAACATGCCCTCTTCGACCAACGGCACAAATAACGGACAGACTTTCTGAATAATCTTGGCTTTTGATTCGTATTTGTGGACCACTTTTTCGTAAATGCCGGAGTTGACTGTCGCCTTGGTTCCGATGACGCCCACCCTTTCCCTGCCCAAAGCGGCCGCGGCTTGCGTGGCAGGTTTGACCACGCCGATAAACGGAATGTCAGGGAAAGCCTCTTGCAACTTAGGCAAAGCCAAAGCGCTGGCCGTATTGCAGGCTACGATCACGAGCTGTGCGCCGTGCTTTATAACATATTCCGCATCTTCCTTGGCGTAGCGCTCAACCGTTTCCTGAGTTTTATTGCCATAAGGAGTACGAGCCGTGTCTCCCAAATACACAAAATCTGCCTTGGGCGCCTTGTCCAGCAAAGCTTTAACGACGGTCAATCCACCGATACCAGAGTCGAATAAACCGATCATATGATTAACTTTGTCAGCTCATCGACTTTCTGTTTCATAAGCTCTTCAGTCGTAGCTTCGAGGGTTAACCTGACCAAGGGTTCTGTGTTGGAAGCCCTAACATTAAACCACCAAGCCTCCATATCCACCTTAGGATCGCCAAACTCACAACGGATGCCGTCGATATCAATGACTTTGGTGGATTGACCGACGTAGACTTCCTTGACTCTCTCAAGAACACTTTTTGTATCCTTTACCTCAAAGTTGATTTCGCCGGAATGGAAGTAATGAGCAATTTTTTTCCACATTGAGCTTAGCGGCTGTCCGCTAGCGACTAAAACCTTGAGTAAAATCAGCATGGCATAATCCCCGCTCTCTACATTCCAAAGCTCATTAAAATAATAATGCATGGAGACTTCTCCGGCAAACCAAGCGCCTGAAACGCTCATTTCTTTTTTGATCAAAGCATGGCCGACTTTAAAAATTCTGGGTTTGCCTCCGGCTTCCAAAACCGTTTCCGGGACTGACCAAGAAGATCTGACATCAAACAAAATTTCTGAGCCTGGTTTTTTAGGTAACTGGATGGTTGAGAATAAAGCGGTCAAAATATCGCCCTTAATTTGTACGCCCCTCTCGTCAACGAAACCCACGCGATCCGCATCACCGTCAAAAGCTATGCCGCACGCGGCACCGCTCTCTTTGATCTTTGTTTTCAAGGCTGCCAGCGTTTCTTCTTTAAGTGGATTGGCTTCGTGGTTTGGAAAGTTACCATCCAACTCAAAATATAGTTTCTCAGCTTTTATCCATAGACATTTTTCAAGCAACTTCGGAATAACATGACCCGCCATGCCATTGCCCGCGTCAATGACAACTTTCATCTCAGGCATGTCAGTCGGAAGATCGGCGAGTTTGACTATATGGTCAACGTAACGGTCGAGTGCCGTCGGATCATCAACAACAGATCCTATCTTTTCGGCGGACGGGATTGGATCGGTTGGCCAAGCGTCGCGGATCATTTCGAGTCCCGACCCTAAACCAACGGGCACGCAATTGCCGTCAGAAAACTTGAAGCCGTTATACTTGCCGGGATTGTGTGAGGCGGTGATCATGACTCCCAAATCAAACTTAGGATCAGCCAATCCCAGTAGGACATTGAACATAGGAGTTGAACAAAGACCTATCCTGGTCACTTCTACTCCTTGTGAAACCAACGACTCGACCAGTGCCTGTTCAAGCTCGGGTGACGTCCGACGCATATCACGACCAACCATGACCCGCTTAGGCTGACGGACGTTGACGATGGCCAACCCTAAATTAGCTGAAAAGGCCGGATCGATCACCTGAGGTGACTCCCCCCGGATGTCATAGGCCTTAAAGACCGAAAAAAGCTCTTTGTGCATATAAAAAACATTATTGACCATGCGCAGCTTTTCGTCTACAATTTGAGGACTTAATTCCTAGCTTAAAATCCTCTATGATTTGGTGGATTTTGCTGATAGTTGTCATCATAATCGCCCTTTGGTTGCTGGCTACTTACAATGGCCTGATCAAAGCGCGTAACCAGACTGACGAGGCCTGGTCGGACATTGATGTCCAACTTAAACGCCGACACGACTTAATCCCTAACCTGATAGCCACCGTTCAGGGCTACGCTTCACATGAAAGCGCGGTTTTCACGAAGGTCGCAGAAGCTCGCTCCCAGGCCATGCAGGCCAAAAGCATTGACGACAAGATAGCGACTGAGAATCAACTGTCCGAAACGCTCAAAAGCTTGTTCGCCGTAACTGAGAACTATCCTGGGCTTCAAGCCAACCAGAATTTTTTGCAACTTCAGACTGAACTTGCGGAGACGGAAAATAAAATCCAGGCTTCCCGCCGCTTTTACAACGGCAACGTGCGTGATTTCAACACCAAAATTCAGGTCTTTCCGACTAACCTGATTGCCGGTTTCTTGCAATTCAAAGCCTACAAATTCTTTGAGGCAGGCGAGGACGAAAAAGCCGTCCCCAAGGTTGAGTTCAACCAACCAACACCTCAAGCGTAAGTTCCGAGCCACAAGCTTCAAGCCCATTAACGTCTTGAAGCTTGTAACTTGAGACCTGACACTGCCCATATACTCCCACACCGGATAAGCAATATGATAATTCAAAATTCAAAAAGCAAATTTCAAAATGCAGGAGGCCTTCGGCACAAATATATATTAAATCGCATAGCGATACCTGCATTTTGCTCTTTGAATTTTGCTTTTTGCTTTAATTGAGTATGTTGCCCAACGATCTCATCCACCGGTTTACCAACCACTTGAAGGACACGCTGCAAAAGGCGTTGAATTTTGCCGTAGCCAATGGACGGGAAATCGTTGAACCGGGCGACCTGATCGTGGGTTTATTGGAAGAGAAGGGCGCTTTGGGCGGCGAGATACTTAAAAAGTCCGGCTGTAATGCCCAAGAAGCGGCTAATTTTTTCCGGGGCAGTCCTAATCAGCATAAATCGCTCATGGCCCTGGATCTTTCTCCGGCCGTCAAAAAGATTCTTGAGAAGTGCATCGTGACCGCCCACCTGAGAGAACATAAATTCGTCGGGACCGAACACTTGGCCGCGGCCCTGGCCGAATGCGACGATCTCACTATCGTTGATTTTTTCAAATCGCATAACATCCCGCTCAAGACTTTGCGCGAACAGGTCGAAAGCGTCCTGCGCTCAACTTCTAACTTCCCTTCCATGGATCAGGTCTTGCAACGCGCCCAGGATGATGACGACATTATGCCCGGCGCAGAAGAAGATCATGCTCAAAATCAATATCCGGGCCAACGCCCTTGGCGCAATCAACAGACGTCTTCGGCTTTGGAAAGTTTTGCGCGTAACTTGACACAACCGGAAACCGCCGAAAAGCTCGACCCTGTGATTGGACGCGAAGCTGAACTTGAACGTGTAATCGAGGTCTTAATCAGACGCACCAAATCCAATCCGGTTTTGCTGGGAGACCCGGGCGTCGGCAAAACGGCTATCGTCGAAGGCTTAGCTAAACGCCTGGCAGAAGGCGATGTGCCGGACGCGCTTTACGGCCATCGTTTACTTTCGCTCGATTTGGCTTCGACGGTCGCCGGGACCATGTATCGCGGAGAATTTGAAGCACGGCTCAAGCAAATAGTGGAAGAGGCTCGCCTTGATCCCAAAACCATTCTTTTTATCGATGAAATTCATAACATCGTAGGAGCGGGATCGACTTCCGGTTCACTGGACGCGGCCAACATCCTCAAGCCGGCTTTGGCCCGCGGCGAAATCCGTTGCGTGGGCGCTACGACTTGGGCTGAATATAAAAAACACATCGAGCCGGACGCGGCCCTCGAACGCCGCTTCCAGCCCATCATGATTGATGAGCCGACCGCTGAAGCCACGCATGAAATGCTAAAGGGACTCGAAGAAAGGTATGCCAAACATCACGGAGTTAAATACCACCCGCAAACGCTCCGAGCGGCCGTTGATCTGGCTGAACGCTTTATGACTGACCGGCTTTTCCCGGACAAAGCCGTTGATTTGATGGATGAAGCCGCGGCTTCGGTGGTAGCCAAACGCCAATCGCGCGACCAAATGGAAAGATTGTCCGTCTTGGATGCCGCCGTCAAAGCTAAAAAAGAAGAAGCTGAACAACACGTACAACGCAATGAAATGGAATCCGCCGAGCAAGCCTCGGCTGACGCGGCCTGTTTAGAAATGGATCGCGACGCTTTGACGAAAGAGTTAGACGAACTGCGTGAGCACGACAAGCCGATTATCAAACCGGAAGATGTGGCCAAAGTCGTGGCCCGCATCGCCCACGTGCCCGTGTCAGTCATCCTGGCTTCGGAACGGGAGAGATTGACTGGCTTGGAAGAGAGATTAGCTGAACATGTTTTGGGTCAGGATGAAGCGATTGCCCAGGTGGCCGACGTTGTCCGTCGCGCCAGGCTTGGTTTGCATGATCCCAGACGGCCCAAAGCCACCATGCTTTTGGTTGGCCCTTCGGGTACCGGCAAAACCGAATTAGCCAGGACACTGGCGCAAGAGCTCTACGGCCGCGAAGACGCCTTGATCAAACTCGACATGTCGGAATTTTCCGAATCGCACTCCATTTCCAAACTGGTAGGTTCACCGGCCGGCTATGTCGGTTATCGCGAGAGCACCAAGCTGACCGATGCCGTACGCAAACGTCCGCACTGCGTGGTTTGTTTTGATGAAATTGAAAAAGCTCATCAGGACGTGCAGCAAACTTTGCTCCAGATATTAGAAGACGGACGTTTAACCGATGCGACGGGCCGGACCATCTCTTTCCGCAACGCCTACATCGTTCTGACATCCAACGTCGGATCAGATCAACTGCAAAGGAAGCATCTGGGTTTTACGCGCGAAAGCAATGACTTGAGTTCCCTGATCAGCGACGAGGTTAAACAACGTTTCAAGTCAGAATTAATTAATCGCCTGGATCGGATCATCATCTTTAATCCCCTTTCGGCTGATAACTTACGACGCATTCTAGATCGTGAACTAACCGAGGTCTGCGAACGATTGGAACGTATGCAACGTGTGGCCTGCGAAGTTACCGATTCTGTTAGGGACTGGCTCATGCAACAGAATCTGCCGGCCGAGGAAGGCGCCCGCGCTATAAGACGCCTCATCGAAAGAGAAATCAGCGCGCCGCTCGGCAAGTACCTCATTTCAAAACATAAAAGGTCGAAGATCACCGTCCTGGCCACTGACAAAGGAGTGAGATTTAAATAGACGATAGCTATTAGACAGTAGACGGTAGCCAGACTAAGCACTTTCTAAAGTATGGCGGAGGAAAAAAATCAAAACGCACCATCGAATTCCGGATTGGTCAATAATCAATCCCAAGCCTTAGACCAAGTCGCCAACCTGGTCACGAATTACAATTCGAGCAACGAAGCCAACCGCGTGGACACGGTTGAGGCTTTTAAAAACAATCTTTTCAAACTTGATCGCGGGGTCGTCAAAAAAATGTTTGACTCGGCGTCCGCTATAAGGAACAAACCCGACCTCACTTTTATAATCCAGGAATTACCTGGCCTTTACATACCAAAAAAAATCTTTACGGAAGATTTAAAAACTCCGGCCCGATCATTTTTTGCAGATTACGACCGGCGAAATTACCAAGATCTGCAAGTCAAAAGCCAGGCTGAAGCCTCGGCTAAGTCAGAAGGTTCATCCACCAAATTAGATGCGGCCAAAGCTGCCGTTTTGGGTAAAGGTTTTGGAGCCATCGGACAAACTCTGGGAAGCATGGCAGGGCTCAAACCGGTTAGTCGACGAACAAGAGCTTCAGCTGGTGGAACAAAGGAGACAACTCCGGCTCCCCAGAAAAAAACTCTCTCATCCCCGGCAGCTTTGCGCGGCCATGCACCGTCTGGTGCAGGGCGCAGTCCGGAAATTTCCAACGTGCCCATAGCCGCGCCTGCCAAGAGCGCGGCCGCACCGCAACAACAAGCAACAGGAGCCGCTCCCGCCGCGCCGGGCGTCGAGTTGAAGGCGGAGGGCGAAATTAAAAACGAAGCCGAAGTCCAAGCGCCCAACCTCCCTGCTCCCCCGTCTCCGACAGCCTCTGGTGGAAAAGGTACTCCTCAAACAGCTCAAATAGAGGCCAAAGGTGAAACGGAGACAAGGATTAAAATCCCGATTCCAACAGCCGGTGGACAGACCGGAGCTATTTTCAAAGAAATATCTATCCAGGCACCAGCCGAATCAGAAGTGAGCTTACCGCCACCTCTCTCGCCCATCTCATCCGTTTCACCAGCCAGGCAAACACCCATACAACCTCGTCGGTCACGTTTGGGGACGTACGGCCGCCAACCCGCACGGGGATCGGCCGCGCGAACGACTCCTTCTCCTCAAAATCTCGTTGGAACCAGACCAGGCCCAGATCAAGCAACTAGAATTCCAGTTCTGCCATCACGCCAAGGTGGAGCTGGGACGGAAATTTCACGGCCTGATACACGGCGGACAACAGAAGTTGAACAAGCTCCATCTCCCGGCGGTCGCGCTCAAGCCCAAACCACGGGACAGGATTTGGCTATCCCCTCGACCCAGACCGAACAACCCATGTCAGCCGCCTCTGCCTTTGGAGCCAGAGGGACGCCAAATTTGCCAACAACCAAAAGCCCCTCGTCGCAAGTTTCAGTCGTCCCAGGGACGTGGGACGCTGGGACGCTGGGACGACCAGGACGTAGGAGCTCTAAAAGCGTTGGCCCTCAAGAAATCAAACCTCCGATTAGCCGGGCCATGGATCTCCACGCCGCGCAAAACGAAGCTTGGAGAGGTCGAGCCATGGAGCGTGGAGACGAAGAGGCCATGGCGACCGAAGAAGGTTTAGAATTAAGTGGTAGCGGGCTCGAATCAGAACTGGCCGAAGGCATGGAAGAAGGACTGACCCCATCCATGGCGTACGGACAATTTTTTAATCCGCTCGCGCAACAGGGCGGCTATTACCCGCAGGCAGAACGCGGTCCAGGAACCATGGCCATGGAAGAAGAAATAGAAGACGAGACAGCCGGAGGAGGTACTCCTGAGAGCGATATAGACAGGCTGAGATCCTTCCAAGCCATACAGCGACGGGACACCGTAGCCGGAGAACAATTGACCGGGGCGCCTTCCTCGAGATTGCGCAACGTCAAACCCGAGCCGCCATCTACCAGACAGTTGGTCTCGCAGGCAGGCCGGGGGCAGGCCGCCGGTTCAGGCGGACCAGGCAAGATGGATGAGATCGGCTTTGCCTTGAAACTGCTTTCCAACCAAGTCAGCAGCAAACTTAAGGCGGATCAAGCGACGAAACAGATCGAAGATTTTAAAGCTAAAATTGAGAGCCTTAAACGCGGCAAACAAGCTTTCAAAAATCTTTTGGATATCGGTGAAATCGGTTCTAGCGAATCCGGAGTATCTTTGTTGACCCTCTGGGTGGAATGGAATATCGACCTTATTAATAAACATGTGGCCGACGGTAAAATACCTTTCTTCGAACAAAAACCTTCCGCGGGTTCCCTGCCCTTGGAGAAAACCATCTCCAATGTCAAAGACGGTGTAATCATCTTTGCCGATATTCTGCTTCCGATTTCGGCTATCGCCTTTATGGCCATCCCGCTGACCGTGACGGCTTTGATTGTCGCTTCTTTTTTTGGCACCTTCCTGCAACTGGCCAACTATTTTGGAATTAGCATTCTCTAATATTTGGAATTAGCCTCCCGACGTAATATAATAACCTTTATGATCACTTTGACAGAAAACACCAAACGATTGCTTTTTATCGGATTTTTCATCCTCTTCTCGATCGGAACAGGCTACGCCCTTTATTATTTTTTCTTTAAGCCGGCCGCTCCCGTGATCCAGGTGCAAAATCCGGAAGGATTGACGGGCACGCTCGGCCAATCCGGCCCGCGCGGCGCTACGACCACTTCCGAGGTGACGGGCGGTGGGACTTTACCGGAGGCGGGCGGCGTAACTCCGACAAACGGGGCAACCGCTCAAGCCGATGTCACATTGCTCCGAGATGGAGTAACCCAAGCGGTTAGCCCTTCACCCAAAGGCGATACCCGCTATTACAATCCTGAAGACGGGCGTTTCTACCGTATCAATGACGACGGAACGCTGACTCTGCTTTCCGATAGGCAATTCGTGAACGTCGATAATGTAAGCTGGGGCAATAGCGTGGATGAGGCAATCATGGGCTTTCCGGACGGCAGCAATATTTATTACAACTTTGATGACCAAAGGCAGGTCACGCTCCCCTCGCACTGGACGGATTTTGAATTCGCACCTCAGGATCAGCAAGTAGTGGCCAAGAGCGTGGGCTTGGACGAGGGTAACCGTTTCCTGATCACCGCCCAACCGGATGGCAACGAGGCCACGGCTGTTTATCACATGGGAGAAAACGCAGACCTGGTCATCCCGAGCTGGTCGCCCAATAACCAGGTCATTGCTTTTTCGCGGACCGGCACTCCGCAGGCCGACAATGCCGAGCAGATCTATCTCCTGGGTAAGAATCACGAAAACTTTAAAGCCCTGACCGTTCCGGGCCGGGGGTTTGTGCCCAGCTGGTCCCCGACCGGCAAACTTTTGCTCTACAGCGTCTATCACGCAAGAGACAATGACAAGCCCATGCTTTGGGTCTCGGAAGCCTCCGGCCAGGATATCGGCAGGAACCGTAAAAAATTGAACCTCATGACCTGGGCGGATAAATGCGTTTGGAGCAATGATAAGGAATTATTTTGCGCCGTGCCCATCGACCTCCCAATGGGAGCCGGTTATGACAAAAGCAAGTTTTCCAACATACCGGACGATCTCTACTACATCAACCTTGATACGGGCGTCTCCAAAAAAATTAATTCGAGCGACCAAAACCACCCCATCAACCAACCGGTCTTGAACCAGGATCATACAAAACTGGTTTTCACCGACTCCGTAACCGGCAAGCTCTACAGTTATAATCTCAACTACTAAATATGAAATGGTTTACCAAAGAGCGCTTGGCGATCTTTATCCTGGCCCTGGCCTGCCTGGTTTTGGTGGGTTCCATGGGCTGGCGTTGGTACCATAATCGCAAGGATTATTTTTTGAGCGGAGCGCCGCCCCAGGATATTTTGGAAAAGGTTGAACCCAAAAAAGTTCCCTACGACCAAATCAAGCCGCCGGCTTTCCTGGCGACTGACGCCTTGGTCATCGGATCGATGTCCTCCACCGCCGGGATTGCTTTTTACGGTGATTACGCCGACTCGCAGTCCAATGCCCTGGCGCGCGAGCTCGAAAGTTGGGCCCGCAACCAAGGCCGGGTCCGTTTTATTTGGTATTATTTGCCGGCTAAAACGGATGACAACGATGTCTCTTTCGAAGCCGCCGTGTTATCCGAATGCTCACGCCTTTTGGATGATGCGTGGCAAGCTCACAAGCTTTTGATCTCCCTGCCGAAAATCGACAATCAGACCCTTAACCTCCTGGCCGATAAATTGAAAGACAAAGACGGTCTGCTCTACACCTGCCGCCAGGATAAGAATCTCCGGAGCTACCTCCGACAAAAGATAGATATCGCCCGGGGAGACGGCATCGATAAGGCGCCTTTCGTTTTTATCGGGACGCATGTTTTCCCGGCTCAAAGCGCCTCAAGCTCCACCATGATACGGACCGCCATGTCTTATCTGATCAATTAGAACCATGAACCAGCCGCGAACTTTTTTTAGTCTGGTTATCCTGATAACTGTTTTTTTGATTTGTACTCCGGAAGCCTTAGCGGCCAGTTGTTGTCTCTGTTCCCATCCCGCCGTTGCCAATGGAAAATTCTGTCTTAACAACGTCAATACATCCTGCGAAAACTTAAACAGTTCGACGAACAATGACGTCAAGGCGGCTTCTTGCGTGACTGACGTCAGTGCCAACCCGTGTAAAAAAATTCCAGCCGGCCAATGTCTGAATGAACCGTCAAGCGAGATTGATTTTAAACTTTCTTCCGTCCCCGGTTACGTGGCCAGTAAGAGCGCAGACACGCAACCTAAAACCCTGGACTTCAAGCTCAACATAGATCTTCCCGGTCTGACTTTTTTTGCCCCTTATAATGACAACAATACGGTCATCGTGCCGATGATGGCCCAGTATCTGCAAGCTTTCCAGGCTTTACTCATCGGCATCAGCCTGATCGCGACGGCCATTATGCTGATTTACGGAGGCTGGCTTTATCTTCTTTCCGGGACAGGGCTCAAAGTGCAGGAAGGCAAGAAAATCATCATTGATGCCTTGATTGGCATGATCATTGTTTTGGGCGCGGTCGTCATACTCTCCAACCTGAATCCAAATACGGCCCGCCTCACGGCTTTACAGCTTTACCGTGTTCCCGCGGAAAAATCTAACATCGAAACGGTCAGCACCGTCGGCTCAAGCGGCTCGACCAAACCTGGCAAATGCACTTTTGAAATGAACCCCGGGGGTCAGCCCACGCTCCTTTCGATATACCACTGCGCGGCCGACGTCCTCTCAAAAGATCTGAACATAAATCCATGTTATATTTTCACGGCCATGAATAACGAGTCCTACATGGCCCTGCCGAACATCGCCGGGCACGACGAAAATCCCATCGGTCCGGTTCGTGGTACGGGCATGAGTATTTATCCCGGACGCAAACGATTCAACGAACTGGGCGTCACCTATAAAGGCAAACCCGTTATCCCCGACGTCACCATCAATGACGACGTAGTCGATTACACCAAGGATGACCTGGGATTAGATCCGCGCTTCAGCCACGGCTTCGGGTTGATGATGTTCACCTTCAGCGTCAATAAATCAGGCAAATATTCGTTCGACGGAGAACCTTTCACTCCCAAACAGTTGATGGATCCGTATTGGGGCATGTATTTCGGCTCACTGCATATCCGCAGGACGTTGCGCACTAATAATGCTTTCGATACCCAAAAACTGCTGGGCACGATATCCATGGTCTGGATTTATTACGGCGGATGTTATAATAAAGACGGCTCACCGGGGCCCTGCGCCGCCTCTAATAAAAACCTTGACATTAAACCGATGAAACCGGTAAGGATGGGCACGCCCGACCACCGGAACAACGATACCTATTGGTGTATGCAGGGCACAAATATCTATGAAAATATCAACCCGATTTTTTTGACCGTCTGCCGGGGCGATTTCCCGCTGGATCCAACCGAATGTCAAGCTTTTGTTGAAAAAGAGATAGTCCCCCTGAAACCGGACATTAACCCGAAGTTCGCCTGTAGCGTGGGTTGCTGGGACAAACGAATGCCCGTGGTAGGCGACGCCAAAAGCGGTTACAAGTATCGCAATAAATAAACTATGGTTCCATCTCAACCAAGCGGTTCATATAATTTTCTACGAAGCCGTTTCCTGATTGGCGGCTTGTTAGCGGTTTGTTTTTTCGGCTATCCCCTGCTGGCTTTGGCTGACTGTTGCGTCTGCACGCACCCGGAAGTGAACGGTAAATTTTGTATAAGTTATCCGGCCGGCTTTGACTGTTCAACTTTAAAAAATAATTCAGATGCCAGCCTGCAGGCTGCCACCTGCGCCAATGCTACAACCTGCGCCCAAACTGCGCTGGGAGGATCTTGCGTCAACACTCCGGTTGACAGCAACAACTTTAACTTTGCCTCTTTGCCCAAAACACCCGGTGTCACTCAAAAAAAATCCGGAACAACCGCCCCCAGCCAAACTCCTGCTCCAGGCCTAAACATTCCCATCCCGGGCATTAATCTTTCTCCCGCCTACCAGGACCAGGGCATTGTCTATGTTCCCTTTCTGGCTGAATACATCGTAGGCGTACAGAAGATGTTAATCGGCATCGCCCTGATTGCCGCCGCCATCATGCTAGTTTACGGCGGCATAACCTACATCCTTTCGGGCACAGGCGCCCGTGTCAGGGATTCAAAAGAAATTATTCAGGACGCGTTAATTGGCATGGCCTTGATTCTTGGTTCTTACGTCATCTTGGCTAACCTGAATCCCAACCTAACGACTCTCCCCTCGCTGATGGTCCCCGTTGTCAAAAGAGAACCCTTTGATTTTTCAACCGGCTATACCGAGAACGGTTCTCCATCGGATGTCATTTGCAGTGAAGATTGCCCTGCCATGAAACACCCCGAAGCCAAAGGATCCGGTTCGAGGATGAAAGCCGCGTGCAAAGGCGGTGGGACAAAAGAAGCTTTAAAAGCCGTACTTGAAGTTTGGGCCAAAGAAGCCAGGCCTTATGGATCCGTCTACATTCGCGGCGGGACAGGCTATGGCAAAGACATTAAAGTCGCTTCGCCTTATACCGGCAATCTCTTTTGTCTGTTAGGAGCCAAGGGCTGGCTCTCCAGCGAAACCAAACAGGCCTGCGGCTTGCCTGATGACTTTTCTTTTGATTCAACCCCGGGAGGTAGAGGGAGCTGCTCCAGTAGCGAAGGCATCAACCTCAAGCATAAAGACTTGGCTGGCAATCAAATTTTGGCTGATGCCCAAAAAGGTCTGAACAAAGGGCCTTGCTATGCATCTCTAAAAAAAGATTTTTCATCTTTTTACGTCTGCCCCATCAAATGCAATGATCTTTTTGGCGCCGATTGCAGCGGATTCGTCGGCCTGGCTTTGGGATGCGCCGGCATTAAACATAACGCCTCCGTGGTTTATAAAGTCCAAGGGCAAGCCAACGCGGAAGTGAATAATAAAGTTAACCCCGTCCGTTCTGTCGTCGGAGTCACTGTCTGTAAAAATTTAGCCACTAAGCAATACGTTTCTTGCCATAGCGAGGGTTGTGATCCGGCAACTTCTTACGATGATAAAATCTGCAGTCGAGAGATATTGCCAGGTTATACGGCCTTTAGTTTGAGTAAAGAAGAGTTTCTCTCTAATGTGTTGCCAGGTCTGCCTTTTGGAACGACCATCGAATATATGTGCAACAGCGCCCCCATCCCCCACATGTTTATGTATACCGGCAAGATGGGGTTACCGTTTGAAACTATCGAATCAGGCGGAGCCGGTGGCGATCCGTCGCAAGGCAGCGTCACCTTCTTAAACTGGCACGGCCAAAGCGAATTCATAGCCGGCCGCGGCATTCAAATCAAACCATCCATGTCCGCTTATATCAGCGGTTTGTGCGGCGCGGGTTCGCTCAAATACATTTACGCCATGAACGATTTGTAACTTCACTTCTGTCATTTCGACCGAAACGGAATGTAGATGAAGTGAAGCGGAGAAATCCCTTGCTTATAAACTTTAGTTAGTTAAGGGATTCCTCGACTCCGTCACCTTGAGCTACGAGTGACTCCGCTCGGAATGACAAATTGGAGGTTATGGACGTTGGTCCGTTTGATGGTTAGTATATCGGCATGAAGACAACTTTGGTTTATGCCTGCTCCAATTGCGACGCCCAATCCCCCAAATGGTCAGGGCGTTGTTTAAGTTGCGGTTCTTGGGGCACCGTCGGTAAGGAACCGATCTCTACCGACGTACAACGTTCCACGTACAACGTACAAGGTGCAGCGCCCGGCCAGACCAAAACTTTCAATGACCTGGATAAATCCCCGGCCAAGCCCACTCTTTCGACCTCCTTTGACGGGCTGGACCTTGTTTTGGGCGGAGGTTTAGTCCCGGGCTCAGCCACGCTTTTGGCCGGCGAACCTGGCATGGGCAAATCAACTTTGTTATCTCAAGTCGCTTTGGCCATGGCTCACAAAGGATTAAAAGTGCTTTATGTAACGGGCGAGGAATCACCGGCCCAGATTCACCTGCGACTCTCGCGTTTGACCAGCCTCATTTCCAGCTCCTTGAGTTATTTAGATGATACCCGCGCCGAAGTTATCAGCGCGACTCTGGAAGCCAGCCGACCTGACTTAGCTATCATTGATTCAATCCAGAGTTTGACTACAGAACAAGCTTCGGGCGAGGCTGGCAATGTTTCCCAGGTTAAAGCCTGCGCCGCGTTGTTGACGCAGATTGCCAAAAAAACCGGCGTGCCGATCATTCTCGTTGGTCAGGTAACTAAAGACGGTGACATTGCCGGACCCAGAGTCTTGGAGCACGTCGTGGATACCGTCCTTTCGCTCGAAGGCGAAAAACTTCACCGCTTTAGAATTTTACGAGCCCTTAAACATCGCTTTGGTTCTACGGACGAGACGGCTTTGTTGGATATGAATGAAAGAGGTTTAAATGTTATCACTGACCCGTCCGTGGCGCTTTTAGATAGCCGCGCCGCGACTGCGTCAGGATCAGCCGTCAGCTGCGTACTCGAAGGCCGCCGTCCGCTTTTAGTCGAGCTCCAGGCTTTGGTGACAGCCGCCGGTTACAGCGCGCCCGTGAGAAAATCTAATGGTTTGGATGGTTCGCGTTTAAATATGCTTTTGGCGGTTTTAACGCGCCATGCCGGTATCCAGGTTTATGACAAAGACGTGTTTGCCAACGCGGCCGGTGGTTTATCCGTGCGTGACCCGGGAGCAGACCTGGCTTTAGCCGCTGCCATCGCGAGCGCCGTCAAAAACCAACCGATTGACGCTAAGACGGCTTTCTTTGGTGAGATAGGATTGACCGGCGAGTTGCGTCCCGTGGCTTTACCGGAGCTCCGAATCAAAGAAATCGTCCGCATGGGTTTTAAAACCATCGTCTGTCCCCCGATTAAAAATATCCCGACGAAAGACGTTGAGGTTATACAATGCAAGACGGTGAGAGAGGCGCTGGGCTGATCGTCATCCCGAACTTGTTTCGGGATCTCCGCACCATTTGCTTCGTGAGATGCTGAAACAAGTTCAGCATGACAACGGAAATAACTCCTTTCCCTCGTTCGACGGGGGAAAGGTGTCCCCGCAATATAATAAAATAGAGGGGACGGATAGAGGGGGTCCTACTCCCCATGCGCCGTTTCCCTGACCTGCTCGGCGCGCTCGAGGAGGGAGGGATGTTTTTTGAGCAGGGCGTCTTCTTTTAATGTTTCCAAAGCTTGGTCGCGAGCTTGAATCATAATCGCGACATCATCAAATCGGGCGTACTTGAAAAGACTCCGGCCGCTTTGTTCATAGCCGAGAAGATTCCCGCTACCGCGAATTTTTAAATCTTCCTCAGCCACCACAAAACCGTCATTCGTGCGCTCGAGAACTTTGAGGCGCGTGATATCGGCGTCCTCATCCGTCGCGATGAGATAACACGTGCAGGGTTTATCAGACCGGCCAATGCGGCCGCGGAGCTGGTGGAGCTGGGCTAAACCAAAGCGCTCTGCGCTTTCGATTAACATGATCGTCGCGTTAGGAATGTCCACGCCGACTTCAACGACCGTGGTCGCGATTAAGACGTCCACTTTTTTATCTTTAAAGTTATTCATGGCTTGGTCTTTATCAGCCGCTGACAATTTTCCGTGCAGGGCTAAAAGCTTGAGACCCTTGAGCGGCCCGTTGCGCAAACGTATTATTTCTTCCTCGACGCTTTTGGAGCCAAGTTTGTCAGAAGGATCAATCAGCGGACAAACGATAAAGACCTGCTCACCGCGGCTGACAGCCTCTTTGACTGATTGATAGGCTAAATTGCGACCCGTCTCCCCGACCAGGGTGCGCGTCGTGATGGGCAACCGACCAGCTGGCTTGGTGTGGATCGTTGAGACGTCCAGATCGCCAAAGAGCGTCAAAGCTAATGAGCGCGGAATGGGTGTGGCCGTCATCGAGAGCAAGTGCGGAACCATTTTGTCCGGTCGTTCGAGGACAGTTAGGGCTTCGCGCTGGGCCACGCCAAAACGATGCTGTTCATCCACGATGGCCAAAGCCAGGTCAGACGGACATTGGCCGCGTTCCAAAAGCGCATGCGTGCCGACTGCGACGATCCTCCCGGCGGCTAAACGATCCTTGGCCTCCTGAACCGTGAGTTTTTTCTCTTCTCCTCCTTCGCTGATATAACGCGTGGATGAAGTGATGAGCAAAACAGGAATGTTGTGTTTCTTGAAAAATCTCTGCAAAGTCAAAGCGTGTTGTTTGGCCAAAATGTCAGTCGGGGCCATAAAAGCCGTGGATAGACCACTGCGGTAGACCATGGCCGCGCAAAAAGCCGCCACGACGGTTTTGCCGGAACCGACATCGCCTTGCACCAAGCGCCGCATGGGACGACTTTGTGATAAGTCCTGAAAAGCTGCCCAAGCCGCGCGCTTTTGGTCGGGCGTAAGCTCAAACGGAAGTTGCGCCACAAAATTCTTGGCAAAAGTTTCGTCAAATTTGATTTGCGGCGCGCCGCCCAGGTCAGCCTGGTTGCGAGCCAAGCGCAAAGCCAGTTGATAGAAAAAAACTTCGTCAAAAACAAACCTGTTCCGTCCGCGCTCCGCGGCTTCGGCTGATTCGGGACGATGGACCAAACGAAGAGCGTCGATGATACTTGGTAAATTTTGCGCTTTGAGAATTTCCGGTGGCAATGGATCATCCACTTGCGACAAATCATCCACGGCCGCTTTCATGATCTTACGCAAAGTTTTTTGCGTCACCTGTCCTACGAGCGGATAAACCGGGGCGATGTTGCCGGCGGCTAAAGTCTCGGCATTGGCCGGCTCCCAAATCGGGCTAACGAGTCCCAGACCATAACGAGGGTGGCGACGCGCCGCACCGGAAACATAAATCTCATCGCCCGGTTTTAATTGCTCCAACATCCAAGGCTGGTTAAACCAAGTAGCCGAGATGGCGCCGGTTTCATCTTCCAACAATCCCCTGACCATCACAAAACGCCGTCTGAAACTCGGCAATTTTTTGAGCTGCTTGATTTTAACTTTAAGCGTCACCGGCTCGCCGATCGGCAAATAGGCGATCTTCACCAAATTGGAATAATCATCATAACGCCTGGGCAAAATGGAAAGAATGTCACCCACGGTCGTGACTTCGAGCAATTTTAAAACCCGCCTTTGCTGGGCAGTCAGGCCATGGATGTAGGTAACAGGGTCGTTCCAAGCAAGCATAGGTATAACATACAACATTCAACATACAATATACAATGAGCCTTATGGGTAAGATTCGTTTCCGGGCTTGACTTTATTCTTTAAAAACTAAATACTGGGATTGTCCTATTTGAGGAGGAACTATGAACCCCGAACAACCCAAGCTCTCTTCGCTGCACGATGATGTCCGGATGCCTTTGCAAGACCGCAACAAGGCTGATTATGACATCTACCCGAACCGTCACCCAAGCGTCGGCGAACGCGGCGAGTTTTCTGTCCTGCAAAGGCTCAGCCAATTCGGCGTGACGGAGGATCAACTGGCCGCGATCGGCGTCGACGACCTGCGGAAATTGACGGCCGAACAGTACGAAGCCCTGGTCGGAGAGGCGGTGACCGAGCAGTACGATCTGATCGTGGCCAATGCCTATGACCACTGGTGGGAAAGGACGACTCCCCAGATGATGGAGTCCATCCTGGCTACGACCCGCATGGTCGAGAAGTGGCAGGAGAAATGGGGCATCCGGATCGTAGAGCGCGGCCAAGACGTGAAGGACACGGGCACTTCAGCCCTCATTTCGCTCGAGGGCCTGCACCTGCTGGAAGGCATCCAAGAACCGACCGCCAAGGATGCCGACGACGCCCTGGGCAAGCTCTTCAGAGCCGGCATCCGGAGCTTTGGCCTGCAGTACGGCCGCAATACGGCCCTGGCCGAAGATGGACTGACGACGCTCGGCCGTTACGTGGTCGAAAAGTTGCTCAGGAACGGGCTCCTGGTTGACCTGGCTCATTCTCTCCCCAAGACCAGAACCGACATTCTGAACCTGGCCGAAGAGATCGGACGCGGTTCGCAAGTCTCCTACACCCACGGCGCGCCTTCCGAGACCATTGCCAAGGACCCCGAATACGGCGGCATGGCGGAAAAGCGCGGGCTCAAGGACGAAGAGATCCAACGCATCATGCGCTTGGGCGGCATCGTCGGTCTGGGCATCACTCGCCCGTTCTTCACGAGCATTGACCAGATGACTGAGACGTTGGACAGACTGGCCCAATTCCCCAACGGACTTTCGTCCTTGGCCATCGGCGCTGATTTTGGCGGCGTTTCATCTGCCTTCATGATCGGCATGGCTACGCCCAACGAAGTCTGTGCCAAGCTCGGCGACTTGCTGGCCAGTCGGTTTAAGTTTTCGGAAGCGGACATTCAGGCCATTCTGGCCAAGAACGCCAAGAACTGGGTCAAAACCAGCCTGAAAGCTTAGTAGTTATCCGCACATTCCCCTCGCGACCTCCCAAGGCCGCGTTTTTTTATAGCTTGATTCTTGACAAAACAGCTAAATTGTCGTAGTCTACTGTTCAACTTCTTTTGATGTTAAATTTAGCTAAAACTAGCCTGATTATCCCACTTCAATTAACCAATTCAGATAATAAGTAGCATTGAATTAGACAAGAACTTGAACTAGCCATTATGATATCCGTAAACCAAAAGAAAAAGGCTGAATATGCTCAAGCCCTGGGGCTGACTGAAAATGAGTTTGATTTTTATCTCACTCTTTTGAAGCTGGGTTCGAGTCCGATCCAGCGTGTCACCAAGGAGATGGGTATCTTTCGCTCCAGCGGTTATGTTTTGGCGGAAGGTTTAGCCCGCAAGGGTTTGATCAGCCAGCAACAAAAAACATGGGGAAGGATGTTGGTGCCTGAGCCGCCCAAAGCTTTAAAGCGCTTGCTGGAAAAAAAGACCAGCGAGTTGGAAAAAAACAAAAAGGAAATCGTGGAGCACATCCCCAATTTGGATTCGATTTTCAGTAAAAACCAAACAGATCCGATCGTAAAATATTACGAAGGTATCGAAGGTCTCAAAATCGTGCACGAAGATATTCTAGAAACCGGAGAAACCATGTACTGCTATCCCCGCCTGGATTCAGCCGTGCAAGTCTTGCCCGCAGATTTCCAATTGGATTGGATCCGTAAACGTGTCGCTAAAGGCATCAAAGCGATCGGCATCGCCTTGCAGACTCCTCTTTCAGAATCTCTCCTGGAAGAAAGCCGAAAAATCAGCGAAGATCTGGGAGCCGGCTCCAAAGCCTTGCGTGAGATGCGCGTTCTGCCGGACCATCTCCAGGAACCCATCACGGGAGAAAAAATTATTTATGGCAACAAGGTCGCTTACCTAACCTACGAAGGCAAAGTTTCGGCGGTTGTCATTGAGCATCCTGAAATCGTAGCCGTGGAAAAGAAACACTTCGACATCCTCTGGCGCGTTTCCCTCCCCTGGAAAATCTAGCCCTTCGGCGTTACAAGTTGCGTGATACAAGTTACAAGTAAAAAAGTTATGGCCTGGTCGTCTAATTAATAGGACATCCCGTATCAAAGGGAGAATGGCGGTGAAAGGCCGCCCCGGGCTACCAAAGTATGATTAGTTTAGAACAAGCCACTGAACAAATAAAAAAGGCCAACCCCGTTTTCGGAGGTTTTTTGGACTCGGAAGACACTCTGAACGATTACGTCAAAACCCAGCTGACCAATTACGTTGCCCATCCCATACACAAAGCCCGGCAAAAAACTTATGTCGAGGCCATCCAACGGGAAGTTGCGAGGCTTTTCCCCAAGGGTGAAGTGAACGTCAATTTCAATGAAGAACTTATTTTAGATACAACGGACCATCACAACGTCCTGAATTTTCCGGCGACCATCGGTGCGCACATACTTTCCCGCTTTGATACCTTACTGGACCGCCAAGGCCACGGGGATTTTTTCGTGCTGGACACGGGCAATGTGCCTTTTACCGAAATCTTGCATAAACGCGGCATCGAGTTAGGTGGTAAGCATATCAACCTTTATCCAAAAAAAGACCGCAATAAACTAACTTCGCATTATCCGATGCACAAATTTGAATTTGTGAAATCAGCCTTAAACAGCGAAGAGAAGTTTACGGAAGATGAAATGGCTTTTTTGAAAAAGATGGATGAGCTGGTCAACGGAATCGATATTTCAAATTGCCGGGACTTCTCAGACCAGATCGTCAAAATCAATTTAGCCCTCTGGCTGGAGATGTTTGGCTCCGACGTCAGGGAAGATGTCCGCCGTTGCGTGACTTTGGAACATAATCACATTTTAAGACACTATCTCCCGAAGTTCCTGTTAGAACAAAGGGACAATTTTGTTTGGCGCGCCCTGTTCGATCCTGACTTCCGCCAGCTGATAATGAAAGAGTTTACCGGCATCTACGGCGCCTGGGATTATTCCGGGCCAAAGACTGGCACACACTTTTTCTGGGGCATCACGCCGGGTGGAGAGCAGACTCCCCTGTTTTTGGATGGTGACGTGTTAAAGGATCCCTCCGGGCAAGTCGAAGACACACCCCTGACGCCCGAAGGTATTGCGGCGGCTTTGGAAAAAAATATCATCGCACCCTCAATTTTTACCAAATTCGGTTTGGTGGCTTTTTATCTGGGCGCCAAAGTCATGGGCGGCCCGGGACAGACCGAGTATGTCCCGAAGCTCAAAGAGACTTGGCTTAAGATTTTGCGCCAGACCGATCCAGAAGAAGCTAAATTAGTCTCCCTGGTACCCGGTGACGCCATGAATACTTTTGATTTGGCTTTTAATAAAACGCCTGACGGAAAAATTTTCAAGCAATGGGGGTTTGATATGGTAAAAAACCATACGCTCTCCCGTACCTATCTTGAGCAACTAAAAAATCTTCCGCTCAGAGCCGCCCTCAAGTCTTTCATCCCCTTGGCCTATTACCGCCTAACCGCGGCTAACGATCGGCAGGAAGTCGATTGCCAAGAGCAAGATTTGTATTCGGGATTTGGGTGGGTGAAGTAAACCAGAACAGAAGATTCTTGTTTTTAGTTATCCACAGCCTGAATTCGACCTCTCGTGTGCGGGTCTTTTTTTAAATAGAGAGATACAAACTGAAGGTAAGGAATACCTAACCATTAACCCAAATCCATGATAATGTATGCTTAACCATGATTATGACTGATCAATGGACGGATTCAATCCAAAATATTGATTGTATGGATGGCTTTAAAGCCCTGCCTGATAAGTCAGTAGATTTGATAATTACAGACCCGCCGTATGGATTAAACAAAAGCGGCATTTCCAACGATGAAAATCTAGGCTTGTATTATCTATCGACGAGAGAGAGCTATCGAGTGTTGAGGGATGACGCATTTTTTATCACCTTTTTCAGCACTAAATTTTTACCTTTGGCTTTTAAAGACAACCCGTTTGAGTATTATTGGAATATGGTGCTATATTGCCCTAATGGGAGGGTCAATTCTCCAATCGGATTTACAAAATACATGTCATGCCTGGTATTTAAAAAGGGCAACCCAAAAATACAAAAAAGAAATAAGGATATTTTTATTGACACTCCGGGCAATTTAGTTGAACCGGATGAAGGATATATTGACCATCCGACCCCAAAACCCAAGACCTTCATTAAAGAGTTAATATTGATGTTTTCCAAAGAAAAAGACTTGATATTGGATCCTTTTATGGGCAGCGGGAGTACGGCAGTCGCGTGCAAACAAACCAACCGTCATTTTTTAGGGTTTGAGATTGATAAGAACTACCATAAACTTTCGATTGAGAGGCTAAAGAAGTTCTAAATATGGCGACAAAACAAGAAACCTTGGGCCAATATTTCACTAAAAAAGAGATAGTCGAAAAACTATTGGATTTATTATTTTCTTATAAAGCATATTCTAAATCCACAAGCATATTGGAACCATCTTCGGGAACCGGCAACTTCACAGATTGCTTAAAAGGTAAGGGCTTCAAAAATATCAAGGAGTGCGAAATAGACCCGGAATTAACTACAAATCCTACTGACTTTTTTGATTTAGCTTTAGACAATAAATTCGATTTGATAATTGGTAACCCGCCTTTCAGCAAATACAATGTCAAAGACAGCTACTACGACCTAAAAAAATATTTGAAAAATCAGACGCCTCCCAATTCTTACCTAATCAAAGATATAGTCAAGAAGGGTAAAGACCGGATAGAAAACGTGTTTATCTTAAAATCCATTAAACATCTAAAAAATGCCAACTCAACGATAGCCTTCGTTTTACCCATCTCTTTTTTTATAAAAAATCGAAACAGACGGATAAAAGAGACTCTGCTAAAAAATTTCTCCACAGTGATTATTTATCAAAATGATAAAATTTGGTTTGAACGAAATATCCCTTGTTGCTTTTTAATACTCTCTGACATTAAAAAATTTGAAGGTAAGATAATCAATATTTTTCAAAACGGCAAAAAAAATGAGGAAGTATTTGATATCAAAAACATCTATGAAGAACTTATTCCGCAAGTAATTTTCCACAAAAATAACGGCTACATAAAGAACGAGAAAGGGGTGCCATTATCCGAGTTTTTAGCTGATAAAAAAGTCCATATCAGAAAATCATTTACAGAAAATAACGTCTCCGCTAAAAATATTTTGGATAAATCAAAAATACCTTCTAACTCAAAAGTTAAAAATTTTAAAATGGCTGTCGTAAGGGTTGGTAACTCAAGCGTTGGCAAATGCGGCCTCGTGGATCAAGAGAAGGATACCTTAAACGACATGTTTTATGTTTTTGATTTTAAAAATGAGTATACTAATAACAAAGGCCTAAAAGAAAAATTGTGCGATCAAATCAATAATAATGTGGATTATTTTAGAAATATCACTTGCAGAGTGGGAAGCAAATCAATAAAAAAAGAGGATATATTAAATTTTCAAGTTTGTATTTAAGTAGAGATACCCCCTAGTAAGCTAATTAAATCATCCTTATGGTCTTCGGAAGAACAGGCCAAAGCCTTAGCGATTTCGCTGATCGTCTGGTTTGATGGACTCCAAAAACACTTAGCACCTGATCCTAAAATGTTGACGTTTTCAATATTACCCTCATGGTTTTTTAACGTTATGCTCGAATTAGTAAGACCAATCAATACGAACATGTGTGCTGCTAAAGTATAATCACCCATTTTAAATGTAATTTTTACTTGTAAATTCGTATCAATATTTTTTTCAAAGGAATAAAAAACTTCTTCATATTTATATATTATAAAATTTCCAATAGTTTGATTAATATTTTGCTTTTGTGCTGCCCTGCTATAAAATTCAGAATTTTTTAATGAAATATCTATTCCTAGTAATTTATTTCTTAATTCTGCAACTTCTTCTCTTATAAATTTCTGTCTTACGATCTCAAGCAATTCATTATTGGTAATCATCCATTCAATACAATGATTGCCAAAATTAATGTTTTCAGTGGATGGTTTAGAAACGTGGTTGCCATTGTCATCGCAAATCCTAACCTTACTACGAGGTGACGTTAGTTTTAACTCAACTACTCCATCATCAATATGAAGGGTGGACATCTTGCTTATCGTTAAATATTCTCGGGCCATGATTTATTGCTTGATTAAAAATGTGACCACGAAACTTAACTTCTTTAGAAGGTTGCCCAAATAATTTAACATAATTGCTGTAATTTAGATTACACTGGATCCTCCTTTGATCTTTGCTGTCAATTTTGTGGGTGATTGTCAACAACCCCATACGGGCCTTTCTTTCAAGCTTCCACTTTTCTGCAAATTCAATCCCCTTCTTCTGTCCTTCTTTTCCAGGTGAAAAAGATTTTATCTTTTTATCTAACTCCCTGATCTCATCCAAGCTAATATTGCCTCTCATCTTTTTTAGGTCTTCCGGCCTTATGTCTATTTCATCAATGCTTCGAATTATTTTCTTATTCTCCACCTGCTCCCACCTGCCAATGACAAGCGTAAAAGTCTCATTGATTTCCCAAATTCTTACTGTGCTCCCAAACTCCAAAGCATTGGTCATACCCATGCATTTGACGCTGATTGGGGTTGTTTCCCCAGGAACATCCCATTTTTGGGTATATTTACTTGCGAGCTCTTTTACCCCCAAGACATCTTTAACCCAATCCTCAAAAATGAAACCGTGTTTTTGAACTTCCGTCATAAAAAATAAGTAATGTCTTTTTTATAAAGCTTAGCCAACTCTTTTAATTCCGCCACATCGACCCTTCTCTCGCCGCATTCAATTTTTGAAATATATGATTGGGGCTTGCCTAATTTTCCGGCCACTTCTGACTGCTTTAGCCCCATTTCTAATCTAGCTCTCTTGAGGCTTTCCATTGTCTTCTTATATTCCGTCGAATACGTTGATTTCGGCATATCTGTAAAGATAGTTTAAATCCTATTACCGCATAACCCAAAATAGGTTATTTAAAACAGATTGTGAGTTATCCACACAATAAAAGCCACCTATAGGGATTGACAAGATTTAGCACTCGTGATCTTCGGGTGCTAAACTACTCCCGCCCAAAGAATTGTCTTTGGGGAAAATCGTAGATTTGCCAACGGCGCAAGGCTGGTTTCCATCTGATGCCAACTTGATGGTCTCCTGTCCTCGACGTTTGAGGTGAAGACACGCATGGCTGTTGTAACGTTCGTAAGAATGATTGCGATTGTCCATAGTATATCGTAGCTAAAAGGCGATGTAGGCGGTGAAAACCGCTGAAGGTGGGCAACTGACCCATCGGCCTAAAAGGTCAAGTGTGCGCCAGGAGCCATGTGCCGAAAGGCATGGGGATATCGCCGATCCCGGCTCCTGGCTTTGCTATATAATATGTCACTTCCCGATCGCGCTTCCACATGGAAGAAATATGTTTTCGACCATCGGAAAGAAATGATGTGTAGCTCGCATCTGGATTTTAAAATAAAAATTATTTCAACAGATGACTCTCATTTAAATTACGCTTTGAATCCTAAAAAAATTGTTCGCCATCAATTTTATCCATTTATTGAATTCACGGACGTAACTCGGCGCTACAAAAAACAGGACGATGGAATAACAAGGAAAAGCGAGAATAAGCCTCGCGATCTATGTTACGCGTCACATCAGGACTCCTTGGTTTATTCATGGTATGGGCGCTTACTAGGCGATCTTTATCAGGAATATATCACCAAGAAGCCCTTCGTTTCGTCCGTGATCGCATATCGCCATATCCCAATAGCTGATGACATTGGCCGAGGGAAGTCAAATATCCATTTCGCAACCGAAGTTTTTAATGCGATTCTAGAAATAGGTGAATGCACTGTTTTGACGTTTGACGTTAAGAAATTTTTTCCCAGCATTGATCACGAACAATTAAAAAAAATGTGGTGTGAGGTCTTGAATGAATACCAACTTCCAGCGGACCACTATGCCGTCTTTCGTTCTTTGACAAAATATTCAATCATTAAATATAACAACTTGTTGGATAACTTTGGGACAGATGACGAAAAAGAACAGGAGAGATTTAAAGGCAACCGTATCTGCTCATCAAGAGAACTTCATGCTTTTAGACATACAAGGATAGAAGGACGGAAGAGCATCGTACAAAACCAAAATAGCTATGGTATCCCACAGGGATCGGCCATGAGCGGGCTTCTGTCTAACATTTTCATGATGGACTTTGATGAGGCGGTATATGCAGAAGTTGAGCGTTACGGGGGAAGGTATTGGCGTTATTCCGATGACATCGCCATCGTGCTTCCGGCGAATGTGGATCCCAAACCGATTGATGAGTTTGTAAGGGCACAAAGCACGAAAAAAAAGTTAAACGTGCACGGACCTGATAAATCAGCAAAAATCAAATTCTCTCAAACCACAGAGGGTATAGAATCCGTTGAGGAGCCCTTGGATTATCTTGGCTTTTCATTTAATGGAAAAAAGGTTCTTCTTCGCGACAAAACGATGGCTCGTTTTTATAGAAGGGTGAGCAATGGGGTTAGAAAAGAAGTATCTCGAGCGTACAAGTATAGAGGCCGCATCAATGTTAAAAAACTTCAACGTCAATTTACACATCTTGGTTTGCGATCTAAGAGCCGTAGAAATTTTCTTTCTTATGCTAAGAATGCATCGGGAACAACTGGAAGCGAAGAAATTAAAAAACAAGTATCTCGAACCATGCACGTTCTATATAAAAAAATTGAGAAACGGAAAGCGAGATACAGGAGGTGGAGTCAGCCTAAATAAAAAGGCATATTTTCTGATCAATCTGGTACTAGGATCCGCCACACTTGCATACACCAAGATAAGATAATAAGCTCTTTAGGCTTTATGCCAAATTTTGATTGTCAGACTTGTAAACAGAAATTCTATGTGTCGGAAAAAGCCATGGCGAAATATCCAAACTGGCAACCTAAGTTTTGTTTAAAATGTAAAAAACCTTCGAAGTCATTTGCTCCAGCCCGTGAAGAAAACCTTACACCCAATCAGGTACTTGCAAAATATTCAAATGGACCAATGAACGGCGTCTTTACCGACGGCGCGGCGGAGCCTAACCCTGGGCCGGGCGGATGGGGCGTTGTATACGTTGTTAATAATATTATTCTTGCTCAAGACTATGGACATGATGGGCACACGACAAATAACCGAATGGAGCTAAGGGCGCTCATTGAAGCTTGTCGCATAATTCCGTCTGGAACACAAAGTATTATCTACACCGACAGTGAATTGTGCGTTAATACCTGTACTTTGTGGGCGAAAAAATGGGAAGCTCGAGGCTGGAAAAAGAAAAAAGGAGAGATCAAAAACCTTGAACTGGTCAAAGAGTTACATGGGATACTTAAACGTCGTCCCGAAATCAAAATGCAATGGATTCAAGCTCATTCAGGCAATAAATGGAACGAATACGCGGATTCATTAGCTACAGCATACCGACGCACAGAAATCATCGAAAAGTTTGGGGAGAAATTTGATTTAGTGCTAGATAGAGCCGCAGAAACAAATTATTGCGAACATTGTTTCTCAAATCAATGGAACTCTGAAGAAGTAGAAGGGTGGGTTCGCAAAACATGTAAAGTCTGCGGCAATGAGGTTGATATTGATATGAAAGAAGAGTTAAAAGATATAGGAAGTTTTGATGAGAAGAGCGATGTCGAAAGGCTACCCCCTTAGGGCCATTTTACTGACTGCCACTTACCAGATAAAACTCAAAAACTTTGAAACATATCCTAGTATATTTTGTTTACTAATCTTCAGCAATGAATAGTTCAAAAGCGCGAGCAAGCTCTATGCCTTCAAGCAGGCGGGTCCGCCTCTCTCAACCCGAGCATGCATTCGTTAAGAAGAGGAAAAGAGGCCTTTATAAATGATCTCTGTATCGCTTTCACTATTGCAATGATAACGTCGTTCTCTTTGTCTTTTAAGTCCTGGACGAGCTTTTCTCTGTCGGTTGCGTTGCCCATCGTGTCGAGCCAGTACTTAAGGGTTTCTAATATTTCAGCCTCACTTAGGGAAGGCATGGAGAGAATACCGTCGACGATAGCATTGATATCTTCGTCGCTCACGGCGATATCTTTTATACACTGTAAATACTTTTGGTCTTCCTTAAAAATACCAGATATCCTATCAACTTGATCGTCTTCGAAGAACCCACTTGCTGGACCACCAAAACCAAACTTCTCAAAAAGGGGTAATGGACACATTGCAAGAGGAAAACACGCAATACGAGCTGCACTGACCAGCTTGATCGCTTGCATAAACTCCTGTACCGCAAATTCAACACCTCTCTCGTTAAACATATGGACATTGCTATCCCTTAGCACCTGAAAGGAGCCTCCATGGCCACCTGTATGAACAAATTGTGATAATTTCTTGTAAAGAATGCGAAGTGAAACACTCCACTCAATTTGCTCTAACTTTGCGATATTTGGGTTCTTCTTGACCAAATCTTCAACGAGTTGCTTACAACGTGGTGTTTCTTTTTCTCCCCTCAGCCAACTTTTGAAATCATCAGTATCTTTTGTCGTAAAGTAGAGGGTCCCTAGCAGATTCAGCTCAACAAAACTTCGTAGAGTACGCAGTGCTTCTTTGTACATTCCTGAAAAAATTAGTGTAATGGTCGAATCGAGCTCCTGATCTGCCTCATGGAGCAAATACAACCACGGCGGGATAATTCCGTATGCCTCATCTAATGTAGACGGAACCGCGAGGATTAGTTCGTCGAAGCCATTAACGGATGCCTCAAATCTCGACTGAATTTTAGGATGCGCTTCAAACCACTGCTGTGTTTTCTGTATCGATGCTTCGACTGAAAAAGATATCTCTTTTAACTTAAATTTGAGCATTTTATTATAATATCAGAGTACCCTTGATGAAGCTAACCATTACCAAACCTCCAGCGGATACAAATCATACGCCACCTCTTCATATGGATGCGCACGCTTCATGGCCGCAATAACGTCTTCGATAACCTGACCGTCACACGTCACCTCAATCCGCTCCTCTTCCACCTCTTCAAACTTACCGACGACTCCGATGGTCGGGTTAGCGCCTTGCTCGGGTTTAAAACGACCAATGCCGCGCGAGGTAAAACTGCAAAATAAATATTTGCCAATCTTGCCTCCACCGGCTTCTCCGATGGCTTGGCGGACTACGTCCGCATGCGTCAGCGGGACGTAAACCACTAATTTATATTTGAGGGGCATATTGATTCATCTTATAACTATAATTACGAAGCAGCGCCGAGCAGAAAGGCAAAAATTAGTATCAAAGCCCACATGGCAAGCAAAAAGACGCCGACGTATTTTAATGCTTTCTGTCTGCTCATGAGCAACGCACCAATAGCCATGCAAATGAGAATCAAAAAATAAACAGTTGATCCATGATCAATGCCTGAATATGGAGGCTTAGGATATCCCATCACAGGCGCAATGACAGCCACCTCGATAATCCGCCACAAAACCTCCAGTCCTATCGTCAGCAAAATAGGAATAATTTTGACGTAAGGCACACCTGAAATCACCCAAAGCCAAACTCCGACGATAAAACCGCCGACTAAACCCTGCAACCAACCTGGAATATTTTTTAAGCTCATAAGTCTGATAAATAGTCTTATTTATGGAGTGGTTTCTTTTTTTGGAACCTGTTATATAAACTGAATATACTTGAAACCAGAAGACTGATTATGACGAGTATTATTACTGAGAGCATTCCAAAAACGTTTGCAATCTCAAGCCACCGACATAGTTCTCCGATGCCGACCATATTTATAAGTCCGAGATGAAAAACTGATATTGGGATTGAATAGAAAGCTACAAGATATAGAGCATTGCTTACTTTTTTCTGTTTGAATAGTAAGACAAAAAATAATACTAGAACGATCATTTTAATTCCGAATAGACCAAGGGCCACAAAAAAATTATGCCAAGGAAAGTCAAGACAATTTCCGACCACATCCCGTACCTTGCAAAAATTCGGATATGCTTCGACACTGTTTACATGACTGTACCAGACGACGCTCAATTTATAGCCTATCTCATACAAAAATATTTCTATTCCAAAGAATGCCAATCCGCTTAATATGTACTTTTTCATAGTTTATAAAGCTGCAGCTGCTTATCAAACCACTTTTTTGAGACCTTGAATAGGTCTTCCCGCATCCCTGCTTTGTCATCAAAAGAATGACCCGCGCCTTTAATCACCGCCAGATCCTTTGGCTCATTGGCGACTTTGAAGTATTGTTTGGCTCCCGGCACCAGGACGCCCTTAGCGGCGGCGATAATTTTAAGCGGAACGTGAAAATTTTTCGTCAGGTCTTTCCACGGGAGGTTATCTGATTCCTCTGCCATGGCTTTCCCGATGATGACATTGGCTCCCCACCTCATAAAATATCCTTTCAGCTCCTTAATATATCTACCGCCCGGGAAACCGTAATTCTTTTTCACGAAAGAGAGATCGAACGAGGGATCCCAAAGGACAACCGCGTCAAAGTCTTGTTCCTTAGAAAGGAGGACGACCGGGCCGCCGAAACTGTGACCAGCGACGAATATTTTCTTGACGCCTCGTTTGCGGAAGTAACGGACAACCGCATCCAAATCAGCCGCGTGCGTCTTGAGCGTGGAGTCTACGAGCTGACGTGCGTCTTTCTGCCAGCCATAAAGATTGAACCGGAAAGCGGCAAAACCATGTTCTGCGAACCAACTGGTCGCGTCTTCATAAAAACCCTCGTGAATGCTCCCCGGCAAACCGTGGATGACAATAAAAAGCGGCCGTTTTAACGATCCATTCAACCGGCCATACACGGAGTGTTTTTTATCGACTTTGATCTTCAAACCCTTTTCCATATGATGAAAGCTTAACACGTAGATTTATTTTATAATTCTATAATGCAACTGTATTTCATTCTGCGTGATATTCCTTTGCCCGATTAGCTCCATTCTTTTTGTAAAATCAAGACCTTTAAAAAGCGGGATCCCCTGCCCAAAAATAATCGGCTCAACGTCTAAATATATTTCGTCAACTAAATCCTCGGCCAGGAAAGAGGCGTTGAGTATCCCACCGCCGGCGACAATCACTTCTTTAAAGTCCTTAAGCGCGTCCAATGCTTCCTTGGGCGAATGGACGACAATATGACGATCATCTGAAACGGAAAAATTACCTTTCGACACGACAACTAGTTTTACGTCTTTAAGTTCCGAAAACTCCGATTGTTTTGTGAGGATGTTGTACGTGCGGCGTCCGACAATAAGGCACCCCGCTGTGCGCACGGCCAAGCTGTAGCTGTCCCATTCTTCTTTGGAAATCCAGCTTGTGTCGTCGTCGCTTTTTGCGATCATGCCATTGGCGCTAATCGACATGTAGAGGGTGACTTTCATAACAAAAATAGTTTGACACATTTGGCCATAATAGCAAAGTAAAACTGGTCTATTGTCTTTACCCAGCCCTTAAAATATCATGCTGATTACACTTAATAACCTAGCCAACATTTATGAGCGACAGCAACGAAACCAAACAGATCGTCAAAAGCCATTACGACAAAGTGGCTTCAGAGAGCTGTGGGTGCTGTAAATGCAGTTGTGGCGGACGGGATGAAAACGAGTTGATCGCGAAAAGCATAGGTTATTCCGACCAAGAAATCGCCCTGGCTGGAGAGGCTAACTTAGGCTTGGGTTGCGGTAACCCGACTGCCCTGGGGAAAATCAAGGAGGGCGAGACTGTCCTGGACTTAGGCTCTGGCGCCGGGTTTGATTGTTTCTTGGCCGTTAGAAAAGTCGGGCCAACGGGCAAGGTCATTGGCGTGGACATGTCAGAGGCCATGATCGCCAAGGCCGAGGCCAACGCCCTAAAATCCGGCTTTAACAATGTTGAATTTAAACTTGGAGACATTGAGAAATTGCCGATTGACGATCAATCGGTGGATGTCATCATCAGTAATTGCGTCGTTAACCTCGCGCCGAACAAGTCAAAAGTCTTCAAAGAAGCCTATCGAGTCCTTAAAACAGGCGGCCGGATGTATCTTTCTGATATTGTCTTGCTGGGCGAGCTGACTGAAGCTCAAAAGACGGATGAGTCCTTGATCGCCGGATGCGTCGGCGGGGCTTTGCAGAAAGACGATTACATTAAAATCATTCAAGAAGCCGGCTTTCAGGTCAACATCCTTTCCGAAGACAAAGACATCAGCAAGAGACAGTATCAGGGAATTGCCCTAGAGAGTTTAAAGGTGGAAGCTGTTAAATAAACCTACTTTTTCTGCAAAAGTAAAATCGAAGAGCGCTCTGCATATTTTTACTTGCTCCCTCAGTTTGACACATATTTTGAAAGATAAAAATCAGGAATAATCAGATTGGGGCCATATTGGCCAATAGTCGTATCCGTCTCTCTGCCATGGAAATCAGACCCGCCCGTATAATGAAGCCCGTTCTCCTGCACGATTTTTTTTATTAAGGAGATCTGTTCATCTGAAGTTCTATTATGATAAATTTCGATCCCAGTCACTCCCATCCTCAACAAATTCTTAATTCCTATCTCATCCAGCGGCTTCGTCACAACGCTGACTGATACGAAAGGGTGCGCAATAATCAGGTCTTGCGCCACCCCTTTAAATTTTTCTACGAGCCATTCAACCGTCACGCCGCTACGTTCGACGGCGCAAGATTTACCCGGTGCTTGATACTCGTAATACACATCCTCGGGAATAAGACATTTGGCGTGCCTCTTGAGAAAAAGATCCTGATTGATGCTGTTTGCGCAAATATCAAGAGCAAGGGTGAGGGTTACAGGCTGCTTTTCAGATGGAACCAGATCATCTGAAATCTTAAGTCCTTCCGTACGGGACAGATCAATCGCTCTTTTCATTTCTTCGATTTTTTGAAGTCGAACAAGCTCGTTGCGTTCCCTTACGATCTCAGTAGCTTTATCAATGTCAAAATCGTACGCTAAGATATGAACCTCGTCTTCATGATACTTTGCGGTAAGTTCAACGCCGGGAATCACTTTGATGCCGGAATCGTCAAGACATGTTTCCAACTCTCGGATGCCACCAATGCTATTATGATCAGTCAGCGCGCAAAATCTTAACTGTTCAGCCCTAATAATTGCGGCGAGCTCCGAAACAGACAATTCTCCGTCAGAATGGATTGAATGAAAATGTAAATCAAATTTACTCATAGATATATTTGAGTGCCATATTGCTTAATCTTATTACTTTTTCTGTAAAAGTAAAAGCAAACCCACGTAGGTCGCTTTTATATGGTGGTATCTGCTTAAAGCGTCCCTGCCGCTTTGAGACTAATCGACCTTATACCGCCTGCATATTCCAAGCTGACGGTAATATTGGCGGAGTTTGAGGTTAATTGAGATGGCACGCTCTGGCCATCCACAGAAGCCGTGAAGCTTCCACCGGCGAGAGTTGTTGGTATGGTTATCACTGCCTTACCCGTCGTCCCGTTGGAGTCCGCGGCTGTGAAGGTAATGACTTTTGTAGTCGGATTAAACGTGAGGGCCGAGATTGAGGAGTCGGAACTTACGGAAATGGGATAACACGCGCCATTTGAGGAAACCGAATAACTGTAAACAGGTTTTTGTTCTTTCAAGAAGAGCTCCCTGGCATTTTTGCTTAGGATGTTACTGGCGGCGTTGGAGTCCAGATAAGAAAGGAGAGATTTCCAGTGTCCAACGGCGTCAGATGGGGCCTGATTACTTATATTACCTGAATAGTTGAGCCATCTTTCCAGACTATTGGCTCCCCCTCCGGCATCTGTAGCAAATAAAATACGGGAGTTCCATGTTTCAAAGAACTGCCTCCACTCTTCTATTAATTTGCCGTTGTTAGATTGGTCTGCCAGTCTCGCCCAATTAGAGTTGGGTTGCGGAGGAGTGTTTTGCATGTTCTGGATCCCAGCCGTGTCGAGATATAGATTAGGATAACGTAAAAGGAAGTCATTGAGCGTGGCGCTGTTAAGCGTCATGTTGTTGAACCCAAGATGGGCCCAGATAAAAATCGCGTCTTTGTTATGACTCAACATTCTTTCGAAGGCGGCATTGGCGACAGCATCGTCAGGCACGAAGTGAAACGAGATCGGGACATGATATTTAGCGGACAGATCAACTAGCTGAAGCCAAAACGGATTATCTGGCGCAACATAGATAGTCGGGGGCGGAATGATAGCCCCGTTGTTGCCGGTGTAGTATCTCAAGTTAGCTTCGCCGATGCCGTAATATTTTCCTGTTTTTAATTTTGTCTCAGCGGAAGTGACGAATGATTGGCCTTGCGTGAGCCAGGTCGAAGGCTGCGGCGAGTCGGGGGTATCCACAAAGGTTATAAATCTGCTGGGGTATTGCGCTGAGTTTTCGAGCGTCCCTGAATACAAATTCGCCACGCTCACTTTTGCTTTATCCATCTCAGAAACTATCTGCGATAGGCTGACTTTAGGCGATATGTGGACATGGGAATCAAAAATATCCATATGTGCCGTGTCAGCCGGGATGGCGCAAGAAACCTCGGGCACAGGCGGCGTGGCCGGAGGATTAGGCGTGCTTGAGTCGCCGCCGGGGACTGTCCCGCCGTCTTGGATCTTTTCAAGATCGCGGGTGAAAGCGCCAAACCCCAAGAAGCGCATGACTTCGTAGGCCACGGCTCCATCCTTCATGTAAATCGCGCGGCATTTTACAGGGTCAACGTACCAGGCTTCCCCGTGTTGTTGGACTTGGAGCAGGATTTCCCCGCGGAACCGGTTGCCAAGCGAGTTGCTGGCGCAGGCGGAAGTGGCCGCTTTCATTTCGGCCGTGTTCGACACTTGAGGAATCTTGGCGAGATCAACGTCCGCGATGCCCAGACTGAAAAAACGCATGATGGAATACGCGGCCGCCCCGTCCTTCATATAATACCGTTTCAAATCCTTGGAACGGACATACCAGGCCTCGCCATGGCTCTCGACCTGCAAAAGGATGCGGCCCTGCATGCTCTTGGCTAAAGCGGAATCATAGGTGCTCGCGCCGGCCGCCATTGGAAACAAACAGACTGCTAAAGCAGACAAAGTAAAAAAGAGACGGTATTTCATAGTTTTAAGGAAAATAGAATAAGCACATTATAGCGCGGGCGCTGAGGTAACACAAAATCTCCCTCATCGAGATTGGTTCTCGTCTAAAAGTCATCATTCATGATAAGGTTTAACCGTTAAAATAACTAAGTTTCGATACGAGCGAACCATTTCCAAAATTTGAAGCTCCACTGATAACGAAGGAGGAATTTATCCAGTTGGCTAAAGAGCTCAGCGAAAGGCATGAGGGTTTTGCTTTTCATGGTCTTGAGGACGAGTCTTACTCCTCACTAAAAGCCACGGACGAGGAATACCCCGGCCTTGTCACGCCGATTGATATTTTGATTCAAAGGCTTAAGGCCCACGGCTTCAAGGTAGCCTTTGGAGATCATGTAAATAGTGGCCAGGTTTTTATTCTGCCTTTAGACAGCAATAATACTGAAGACGATAGTGTCCTCGCCCGCCATCTCAAAATAACCGATGATATGGACCCTGGACTCAAAACATTAATTTTACGCAGTAAAGCCGTAGCCAAGGATAAGAAGTGGTAAATGCTTACAAAAACAAAAATGCCCCGGCACAAGCCGAAGCATTTTTAATGGCGGAGAGGGTGGGATTCGAACCCACGGTAACCTTACGGCTACACCAGATTTCAAGTCTGGCTCATTCGACCACTCTGACACCTCTCCTCAAAATAAATATAATCGTGTGTAGTCCGCCGTAGCTTTAAGCGTAGGCGGATGACACCTCTCCCAACTCAATTTACAATTAACAAATCACAATTAACAATGGCGGACACGAAATTTCAATTAATTGTTAATTTTTAACTGTTCATTGTTAATTATGACAGTCAGTTTAGCCTAAAAGGCTACGATTGTCGAGACCCTGCCATCCAAGGCCAAGTATGTTATACTAGCCCCATATGGCCTATACGCCTGAGACTTTGCGACAGATTGCCGAATCGCAGAATCTATTTGTTTGGGAAATGCCCGAACACGAGCATCATGCCCGGACGCCAAATTGGTTTTTGGTGGTCAGTTTAATCACCATGGCCAGCGTTATTTATGGCATCTGGTCCGCCAATTATCTCTTTGGATTGATCATCCTGATTAGCGCGGTTATCTTGATGCTGGCCGGGAATGAGGAACCCAATCACATACTCGTGCAAGTCGGCCACAATGGCGTGGTTTTAGACGGCAATTTTGTCCCTTTTGACAAGCTACATAACTTTTCAATCATTTACCATCCTCCCTTTACCAAGGTCCTTTACCTGGAGCGCAAATATAGCCTAAAACCCAGGTTAAAGGTCTATTTGGAGAATGAAGACCCCGTTGCCATCCGGGAGCATTTACTCAGATACCTGCCAGAGAACCTGGTCTTGCGCGATGAACATTTTTCTGATATCGTAGGCCGGCTCCTTAGAATCTAATTACGAATTACAAATTACGAATGCCAAATTCAGGAGTCGCTTAGCGATTTCAATAATATTATAATTCCCAATACAACCTAAATTTGCCATTTGTAATTTGGCATTTGGCATTAAAAATAGGCGGCCATAGCTCAGCTGGATAGAGCGCTTCCCTGCGAAGGAAGAGGTCGGACGTTCAAATCGTCCTGGTCGCACCACGTAAAAACAGCTCCACAAGAGCTGTTTTTACGTGCCACGTGGCGCATAAGATTAAAAAAGTTACGCGCTTTACGTGGCTCCCTATTCGCTGTTCACGTGGCGCCGCCTTTATTGCCACAACCTCTACCATGCCTTAAAATATAGGCAAATAAACATCCTCATGACCCGCTCCCCCGGTTCAAAAAAACGTCTGGCCTCGAGCATTTTTTGGAAGTTTTTGCCCTTCTGGATTTTTTTGATATTTTTCAAATTTGGCGCGGGTCTCCATTTTTCCACCCTCTCCCCTTTGGGCGAAAGGCTGATGCCGCTCTGGCTGGTCGGTTGTTTGATCGGAGGCGGCTCGTTGATCCAGCTCGTGCTTGATGTGCCGGCCGGTTATCTGCTGGATCGGTTTGGATATTTAAAACTCCTCAAACTAACAACTTTCACGTTTCTTTTCGCGGCCATCTGCTTCATGTTCGGTTTAACCACGACGACCTACGTGCTTAGTTTGATTATGAGCACTTTTGGCTGGCTGTTTTTTAACCCCGGCATCAATGCCTACGTTTTATCGCAAGCTCCTAAAGAACACGCGGGAAGATTCATCTCACTCCGAGATGTTTTCGCTTCGTGCGGCATCGTGCTCTCAAGCGCCATCCTGCCCTTCGTGCTTTTCCTTTCACCGCAGTTCTTGGGCTATGTCATCTTCCTGATACTTTGCGTGGCCCTGCTCACGCTTTTCTTCAGTCCCAAAGACCAAGCCACGGTTCATGCCGAGATGAAGCTGACCACTCAACATTATTACGTCAGACGGCATTATCTCCCGACGCTTTTGAGGACCATAAGAAAACTCAACCCGGCCAGCACCATGTTGCTCCTTTTGAATCTGTCCGCCTCCACTTTTTACGGCATCATCTGGTTTGTGGTACCGCTCGTCATCGTCCATCAAGCCGAAGCCGGGCTCTTGGGCATTGGGCTGGGCATCTTTGACTTTTCAATCGTGGTGCTTGGTTTCTTGATTGGCAATCTGGCCGATAAAACAAACAAACGGACGCTCGTATTTTTCGGATTGCTTTTATTCGCTGTCTCAGGCATTCTTTTGGGCTTTAACTTTGGATGGCTGTTCCTCATCTTCGGCTTCCTGGCGACCACGGGCGATGAGATGACTGGCGTTTCCCTCTGGTCATGGCTGCATTCATTAGACAAAAACCATGCTCAGGATGGCACGGTCGCCGGAGTCATCAACCTTTTTGATGATCTGGGTTGGGCCATCGGGCCGATAGCCGCCGGCCTGCTGTACGGACTGGTCGGACCGACCTGGACCATCGTTTGGGGCGCCATTCCGATTTTTGTCGTATGGTTAGTTTACCAATTTATGATCCGCCAGCAACCGGCTCGCGTCCTGCCTTCGGCAGAGATACCGACTAAACCGCACCGGTCGCGTAACCGAAGATAAACCGCTATGACACAGAGTATTTTTTCAGGAGAACACAAGCTTTCCCTCTCGCACAAAGAAGTGAGCGTGAGCGGCTTTACCATTTCGGTTAATTTTTTAGCTTGGATCGGCCCATGGATTAATCAGCTGGGCAAAGTTGAAGACTTGGGGACGATGGCCTGTTTGTTCCATGACTATGACATGGATTTTTTCATCAATCGAGGCAAGTTTATCCTGGCCCATAACGAAGTTTGTCGGCGTCTGGAGGAAAATAGTCTGCCCGTAGATTTTGTCATGGATAAAACTCACGAGCTCGGAGAACGCATCCTCACGATCGTGCAGGCAAATTATAAAAAAGTTAAAAAACTCAAGATTGACGAGCTTGAACTGATCATCTCCACCCTTTTCAACAATGCCCGCGAGATTTGCTCCTACGGCTACATGGCCGTGCTTTCTGATTTTCCGGAAGAATACATTACGCCCCGCATGGAAGAGATTTTAAAAGCCAAATGCAAAAACTCCAAAGCTGACACCCGCCTCACGCTGACCGCTTCGCATCTCAAAAAGCCTTCCACCCTGGCCACCGAGGAGTTGTGCCGGCTGGTCGCGGCTGGAGGAGATTTGAGCGACTGGTTAGATAAATGGTTTTGGCTGGATTTTGGCCACATCGGTACACCCCTCACGGAAACTGAATTAAACGAAAAATACGCCCACATCTTGGCCGATAAGGCTTCGGCCGAATCCGAACTTGCCAAGATTGAGCAATACCACTCGCAGATCCAAGATAAACAACGTGCTCTGATTGAGGAACTAAGCCTGACCAAAGAAGAAAAAAATATTTTTGAGATGGCACAAAAATTTTCTTATCTCAAAGGCTACCGCATGGATATCCTCTCGGCCGCCAACGCGTTCTTTGACCGAGTTTTTTCGGCTTATGCCGAAAAATGGGGCTGGGACAAGGATATTTTTAGATTCTCAACCAAAGAAGAAGTTTTAAGCTATTTCGAGGCCAATAAACCAGACATCGATAAAATCCTGGCCAGGAAGCAACATTCCATCTGGGCCGCCAACAATGATGAGGAGGGCATCGCGATTTTGCTGGACGATGAGGCTGATAAATTTGTTACTTCGCGTCTGGTGACGGAACTTGAGAGTATGTCGTCCGAGTTAATCAAAGGCAACACGGCTTACCCGGGCGTGGTCAAAGGCCCGGTCAGGATTGTTTTAAACGCGGCCGACTTAAGCAAAATCCGGGATGGTGACGTGCTAGTAGCCGTGCAAACAACGCCGGAACTTTTACCCGGCATGAGAAAAGCCATTGCCTTTGTGACTGACATCGGCGGCATCACTTCCCACGCGGCCATCGTCTCGCGCGAGATGAAGAAACCTTGCATCGTAGGCGCCAAGCAAGCCACTAAACTTTTGAAAGACGGCGACATGGTCAAAGTCGACGCTGACCACGGTTATATTTTATTGTTGCCATAGCTTTATGACCAGCGGGCTTGTCGTAAAATCTTCATCCATCGCCGGACGAGGAATTTTTGCGGAGCGGAATTTCAAAAAAGGTGCGACCCTATTTAGACCCCAGGGCGCAACTATTAGATTCTCATCAACTCCGGATTGGCGTAACGGTATGAACTGGTACAACGTCGGTCCTAATACTTGGCGCATTGCAAGTCGAGGTAATTTATGGAATTTTTTAAATCATTCCTGCGAACCAAATGCTATCTTAAAAGGATCTGCTGTAGTCGTAGCTTTACACTCGATCAGATTCGGCCAAGAAATAACTATCGACTATTCAAGCACCGAGGCATCATCCAGCCAGATGAAAATGACCTGCCATTGCCACTCCCCTTCCTGCAGGCAGGTGATACGCAGCATCCAATACCTGCCGGAAAAACTTTTTAAAAAATACCAGAAATTTCTCATGCCTTTCTTACGCAAAGAGTATTTGCAACAGAAAGTTTATGTGGGAGAACTCAAGAATAAGATGCCCGCTATTTTTGCAAAAAGATTAATCAAGAAAAATGAAGTACTTTTTATCGCAAAAGGACCAATTATCACTTATTCCAGAGCGCCTAATTATAAAATCGGCTTTAAGTGGCTTGGACTTGGCCGCAATCTTTGGATGATCCCTTTGCGGCATAACCCCTGGTGGACGATGCGCCATTCCTGTGAACCAAATGTCGGTCTGCGCGGTCAGACCAAGGTCGTAGCCATGCGTCCCATCAAAGCCAATGAAGAGATTAATATCGACGATTCCATAACCGAAATTGACCCGCATTGGCACGTCAGATGTTCTTGCGGCTCCAAGACTTGCCGCAAGACGATCCGTTCCATCCAATATTTGCCTGAAAAATTGTTTAAAAAATACCAGCCCTATACTCCTAACTTTTTTAGGCAGGTTTATAAAAAAAGACAAGTTTAAAGGTATTCCCCGCTCTTCCTGATATAATATTGATGTCCTACATTCTTAATTTTTAATTGTTAATTGTTAATTAAGTTATTATGCCTATTTTGAATAAATCGACTTTATTGTGCGGGGGCTTAATTCTCTTGGCCAGTATGGCCGCGGGGTGTCAAAAAACTCCCACAAGCCAGACGAATGAGTTTAAAGCGGATAAAACGAACAAGCCCGTTAAGATGAACGAGCCTGTCAAGAAAAACTGCGATGCGCCGCCGCCGGTTTTGTCCTCCGCCACGACGACCAATGCCTCAGGACAAGTTGTCAGTGCTTCTCGATCTAAAATCGCGACAGCCGAGGAGGCTATTCCTAAAATTTGGGCCGAAGCCCGTAAGTGGTCAGCTGATGCCACCCTTTCATCTGTCGATGGTTATAATGGCAGTGGCAGCTCCTTAACGCCGCTTGATCCCAAGCTCCGTTCCCATACTGCCAGCGAACGCGGTGCCATGTGGGCTTGGAGCGCGACCTTTTATTCACCCTCTAAAAAACAAAGGATTTACCTCAGTCACATTGACGGCCAAACCGGCGGATCGTTGCCCAGTGATTTGAGTGCCGACGAGTTTAAGAGGTACACCAGCGGCAAACCATCCCTTTACACAGACATGAGCGACATGATTTCGTCTTGCAGGGCTTATGAGATTGCCCAAGAAAATGGCTATGACAATAAAGCCAACTACCCAATATTTTTAACAGATGATTATCGGTCACACACAAAATATCCCGGGCGCAAAACTTGGGTGCTTGAAGAACATAGCCGCACCGACAATGACAACGGTAAAGAAATACAAGGCAAGGTTGTTGCCACTTATTTGATTGACGGGCAAACTGGAGAATTTCTGGAAAAACGAGAAGGGCGAGTCTATCAATTTTGAGACATAAAAAAACGACACTTGTTAGGTGTCGCGGAGACGGGGAGGAGCTCAGCCATTGGGCCAGAGGGTGATGGCGATACGCTTCGCCTCCTTGAGGATGCCCAGCTCGCTTTTGATGACAAGAGGTTCCTGGCGCCTGACTTCCTTGACCGTGCCTTCCGAGAACATGCGCAGTGCCTCGACCGAAACCCTGTGCTCTACCGGCAAGACGCGCTCTTGGAGCGAAATGACGTCGTCGGTGGGCAGGATCTCGACTCTGGCCGAGTTGACTACGGCCCCGCGGTCGAGCTTCTTGGTTGCGCGATGCGATACAGCCTCAGTCCAAAACTCGTCTCTGATGCTTCGGGCAAAGTAGAGACGGGCGCAATGCACGCGGCGGCCGTACATACCATCACCACCAAAATCAAAACCCGACGGCCTTTCGGGATCCAAGGGCCCAGGATGCTGGTTCACGATCATGTTCTGGTATGTCTCGATGACATTCTCCGGCGTCATCGGCAACCAGCCGTACTGACCGATGAAATCCACGCCGTGATCATGACACGCCTTCAGAATGGCTTCGCCAAATTCAGGACTGCCCGGGCAACCGCGCTTAGGGCGAATGACGACAATGTCCTTGTCAGACATGCCTGCTTCCAAAGCTTTTTGGATGGCTCCGCAGACCTTGCTGGCAATCATGAGGGCGGGATGAACATGAGGCAGGCGACCATCATGGCACGCGCGATAGATATCGAGAGCCGTGGTTCCTCCACCGGAAACGAACAACCCGATACGCAATTTTCCATTCAACATGGCTCGCCTCCTTTTGAATTAGACAGTAGCTGGTAGCTTGTAGACAATAGCCAGAAAATCGGGCCCTGCTCTGGCTACCGGCTACCGTCTAAAAGCTATCGTCTAGTTATTGTGAAGAACTACCCGTATGTTACGGATTATGAGGAAAAAGGCAAGGGTCTAAACTACGTAAGTTTTCCCCTCCTCCATGGCAATAAACTTAATGTCTTGAGGTTCGAGGACGGTTGAGGGCAAGCGATGACACAGCCCGGGGTTTTTCAGTATGCCGTCATGAACCGGAAAACAAACTCTGGGTTTGAGCTTAAGAGCGTAATCGATAGCTTCTGATAATTTAAGCCAAGGCCCGGCCACCGGCAAAGCCAGAATCTCGACCGGATGGTGGGGTTCTGTCAAAGCATCACCCGGATAAAATAGTTTCCCAGCTATAAATAAGCCAATATTTTCTGTTACCGGGATCGTGGGATAAATCACGGCATGTTCTTTGCCAAAACCTTCAACGAGTATTCCTTTCTCTGTCACGCTCTGGCCATCTTCAATCAGCTGATAAGCTATCCCTTCTTTTTCCAAAAGAGAACCAACGGTTTTATTGGTTAGGACTTTTGCTTGAGGATTATTCTTCAAAACAGTTTTAAGAGAATCAATGTGCAAGTGGTCTTGATGTTCATGAGTCAGCAGAATAAGGTCGATGCTATTCAAGCCATCCGGCAACGTCGAATAACTGCCGGGATCAGTCAGTATTCTAAGCCCACCTTCCTCGATCAAAAGGCAACAATGTCCGTATTTGGTGATAGTCATATAAATAAGATAACTCGTTGAGTCTAGCTGTGCAACTGATATTCAAATAAAAAAGAACCGCAGTCTGGCGAATCCTGACTACGGCGCGAAGCTGTGTGGAACAGGGGCTATCTTGCCCCTGATCCGATTGGTGCTGGAAGGAGCGGCGGATCACTCGATTGCCTGGGCAGGATGGGAATGACTGGATCCTCGTGGAGCCCAACTGTGAAATCGTAAAACTCTTTACCCCGAACGATCTCCTGAGTCATGAGTCTCTTCGAACCCTCTCTGTCCGCTCCCATATAGGTCACGGTTAGACGCTGAACCTTCCCGAAACTTACACGGCAGTGGGTGATATCTTTCACTTCGAAGACTCCGCAGTAGATTCTATCGCCAACCTTGTCCAGATATTCTAATCTCGAACTAAAGTCGCCCAAACGAGAACACAACATATTACCCCGTCCGCCGTCATAAATTTCGGCGGTGATGGCGCAGATAGAAACCACACTACCCGTGGCTTGAGTGACCTTGGCCAGCGATTCCTCGGGCGTTGGGCGCTTGTCGCAGCCAAGGATCATCACGACCGCAACCAGGAGCATCGCTACAAACTTGGTCGACATGGCAGCCTCCCTTTCAGAGGTGAAAACAGCGTTTCTAGTGCGTTTATATTAGTCAGAAAACTTGAGATTTGTCAATATCTAAAGCCTATATCTTGCCTTAAACATCACAGTTTGGTATCCTTCAGGCGCATTAAATTCAGCCACGGAGAGGTACCCAAGAGGCTGAAGGGGGGAGATTGCTAATCTCCTAGGGGGTCTTAAAGCCCCGCCAGGGTTCGAATCCCTGCCTCTCCGCCACACACGACACCCGCCATTAGGCGGGTTTTGTGATATGCGTTGGGGGCTAAAACCGTTGACGGATGTTCATTAAGTTGCTAAATTCCGGACGTCGAAAGGAGGCGCCATGTCCTATCACAATCTCGCACTCTTGGCATGTATGCTCTTCGTGTTTTTCTTCGGTGCCGGATTAGTCATGGGTTCCTGGCTGACGCGGCGGCGCATGCGAACCAAGGCATATATCGACTCGCTATCGCGCCTGCCTTTGCCTCCCAAGGTCCCTGACTTTGCAGCAATCACCCACCGGCCATCGCCACCTCCGGATAGCTGATCCGAAGCCGGTCATTCCTTCTCAGATGCTCCTCGGAGCTCTTTTTTTTCAACTTGAATAATCTTTTACGTTACTTTTCATAACTAAAAAGTAACCAAAAGGTTTTGGGGGTCTGCGATGCCCTCTCGGCTTAACTAGCGCTTTCTCTCTTTTACCTTCTACGGTTAGCGCAGCCCCCCAAACCCCCATGTC